>MDSZ01258411.1_pt1 | contig 19933 bp, 27 predicted proteins | sample 811201 | NCBI WGS metagenome assembly MDSZ01 (sample SAMN05326647, study PRJNA326480) | marine metagenome | isolation source: seawater | place: Indian Ocean: North | collected 2010 | reverse complement strand
TATACTACCCCAATTTGTTTTCCAAAATAGTCTACTTGTATATTTAAAAATCTCATTTATAAAATATTCATAGTCAAATAATTCGTCTGGATATTTTTTCTCGTAACCACCTGGTAGTTCTTCTCTATCAAAAACTGATCTTGTAATTGTAATCATATCATAATTTTTTGGTAATACAATAGGTTTTTTATTTTTTATTTCTAACAAGTGTCGAGGTGTTTTCATTTTTGCAAACATTTGTTGGTACAAACCACCGTCGAATGTTGATTTTACATCAGTTGCTTCTACTTCTATATCGTACCAATAATTTAAAAGCACACCTAATAGTCCTACACCTGCACCTATATCACATACAGTTTCAACATTCTCTATATCCATATGTTGTATGCAAAATTGTTTTTCATTATAGTAGTTCCAAAAGTTTTTGGAATACTTATAACCTTCTTCGTAGATAGTTTTGCCTGTTTCGTCTCTTTCTGATTTTACTTCAAGCTCGTCTAAAAATTTTCTAAACTTTTCTATGTTCATCTAATTGCTCGCATAGTAAATTCATATGAACAACACATGACATGGCGTAGGCTACTGCATGTGCTTTCTTAAAATAATATTCACCGTCTTTTGGTTTTGTCCAAACAGTTTTCATTATCGTTGGCCACGGCTGACTTGCTAGATGTCTCTTTGCTGGTCTTATTATTGCTAGTGTCGCTGCCAATTGTTCTACCGAGGTAGGTTTCAAGCGTTTCAAGAGATCGCTGTGACCGCTTAGATGAAACACTTGATCTACGAAGTCTTTGTGCTCCAAAAGTTCCCATATTGGTTTCCTTTCCATTAATGTCTGTAAGTGGGCTTCGTCTTTAATGTCTTTGTATATGCTGACATTAAGAAAGTCTAACTTAAAGTATCCGCGATCTTCTGCGTCTTTATAGTCAATTGTCGATAAATTATCTACGGGATTGTGTGGAATTTCTGTTACATAAACACCCGTATTGTGTTTTTTGTTTGTATCTAATTTTGCTATTCTATGATCTATCAAAGAAAGAATTTGTTCTCTATCTGCAAAGTCTATATCTATATCAGGCATTTATTTTTTCCTTGCATTTCTTTCCATGTTCTTTATTATAATCATATTCACTTACTTGTTTTTTGCATATTTCACAGGTATGATCTTTCCATTCCTTGCGTCTTCTTTTTAATTCAGCCCAATATTTAGGATGTCTAAATTCATGCGCCATTATTTTCTTTCAAGTTTTTTTGCTTTCTTCTTAGCCATATCCCATTTTAATTTTGATACTCTATCTTTAAATGTTATGCCTTGCAAATGATCCCACTCGTGTAAAAAACATTTTGCTGAGTATCCTGATATCTTAGTACTTACCTCTTTCAAATTTTCATCGTACCATTTTGCGAGTATTTCTTTTGGTCTAGTTACTTTTACAAATACATTAGGAAAACTTAGACAGCCTTCAATGTCTTGTGTTGTTTCTTCGGTGTGTTGTAATACAACTGGATTAATTACAAGTATAGCATTTTCTTTTGTGTCACCCATTACAAATACTTGTGCATCCATACCTATCTGACTTGCACTTAAACCTATGCCGTGATTTTCAAGCATAAAGTTTGTCATATTTTCTTTTAATTCTTTAGGATCAAAAGATGGATTCTTGATATCTACATCTTTTAATTTTTTTTCTAAAAACTCATCCGGGTGATATATTAGTTTCATAAATTACTTTCCCTTACTACTTCTTTAACAGTTTCAACATCGCTAATTTGGCGTTTGAATCTTCTAGCCCAATGCTGAGGATCCATAACATTGTAAATAATACTTAATTGTTCATCATTAAACTTACTCATCATTTGCTTACCAGATTTACAATTAAGTATTAGCCAAGGACTTACCTTTCCATCTTTGATATGATAGATAGCCCGATTTAAACTTACATAATGGAAATAATGATTCCATACACTATTGTTTTCGTCAGCCCAGTCCATCATTGTAATGACCGAACGTTCTAATGCTGTTTGTACACCTTCCTTTTTAATTAGCTCTAAAGCATACTTTTCGTACATTTCCTCTCTGCACCAATGGTCTAATTTTACACCACTAGTAACAACATAGTCAACATATTTTTCTGGATACAAAGGACGCACATTGTTTACAAAACTTCCAAATTTTACAAATGCATTATAATAAGGACTCTTACAAAAATCATCATATGTTTTATCTTTTTTTGATCCTGCACTCAATTTATAAAATTGATTGAATGCATATAAACCCAATTGAACACGCTTTTCATTTTTTTGTAACGCTCTTCTTTTTTGTTCACACATATGTACTGCGAGAGTTTTTTCTCGTGTAAAGCCCGCTCCACAATATTGGCATACATATGGTTTTTCAGAACTTGGCATTCTCAATCCCGTGTTCTTCTGCAAGTTCTTTAAGTTCTTTTTTTGTAGATATTGTAGCAAGTAATTCAACCTCTTTTTGTTTCATGTTAGGGTAAATTTGTTCTAAAAATTTTATTACAGCATTATTATTGGCTCCTTTTTTCTTAAAGCCTATATACGGATGAAATTTTATCTTACCCCAAGCACCGCTCATACATAACAGTTGCCACATAAGTTCTTGATGTCCATTTTCTCTACCTACACCTATTGTATTAAAGTGCTTATTGTAGTATTCATTTGTTTTGAATACTGCGAGCTCCATTTCTTCTCTAGACCCTTGTACGGCGCTTATATAGCGATTAAGAAGCCAAAAAGACACCTGTTTACGTTCTTCAATAGAAAGTTCTTTCCATACATTTTTGGCATTCATATCAATTGCCGCTAGTATATCTTTTATTGGGAGTTTCTGCGATGCCATTCTTCAAGTTCCTCAGGAGTGTTTATTTCCATGCCATTAAAATCAACTTCAAACACAGACATACTGTATCCATTCTGTAACCATCTAAGTTGTTCTAATTTTTCAATTTGCTCTTCTGTATATTGCATCAAATTTTTGTAATTTGTTAGTGCTTCTTTTGTATATCCGTATACACCAAGATGATGTGAACCATACTCAAGACTAGATCTACAAAACCAATGTGCTTTATTATCTGTATGTATAAGTTTAACACTATTAGGATCTTTTTGCAAGTCCTTATTCATCTTTGTATACACGGTCACAACGTCCTCGCTCAAAGCAAGTCCATTTGCAATACTTTTAATTATGTCAACTGTTATGTCTGGCATGTCACCTTGAACATTGATAATACCATCGTAAGAATCTAGCATAGGAAAAGCAGAGCATCTTTCTGTGCCGTTATCATAATATTTCTCCATATAAAAGCAGTCGCCTTCAGGAAATAAACTATGCACACGTTTGCTATCTGTTAAAACATATACGGGAAATCCTGATTCCTTACATCTGTCATAAACTCTTTTTACCATTGGTTTTCCGTTAAGTAAAGCAATAGGTTTTTCAGGAAATCTAGTACTACCCATTCTTGCAGGAATACAAATTGCATAATTTAAATTTTTATGTTTCATCATACTGCTCCGAAATAATATTTAAATAAGCCCATTAATAAAATTGTTGCAAGTGTGCCGTTAAGCATTGTTAAAGCTCTATCATGCCAAAGCATTCCTACCCATAACCAGCCAAGTGTTCCTGCAAAACTAAACCATAAATCAATTAAAGGTATGCCAGCACTTCTTGCGGCTACGGCAATTAATATTAAAGCACTAGAGGCCCATTTAACATACCAACTTAAATCTCCTTTAGGTGTCACTTTTTTAAACACCCTTGTAGAATTAAGAGCTTTTATTTTATCATCTAATTTTTCTTTTATAGGCTCTATCGTCATTTCTCCAATTCGTCCCATTCTTCATCATCCTTATAAAAATCTGGACATCCGTCATCTGTACAATAATTAGGATCTACCTTTTCTATTTCCGATGTATCGCCCGATCCTAATGCTTCAAAAAATTTGGATAATGTAGAAGTTTGTTCTTTTACAGATTGGCAAGCGGTTAATATTGCCAAACACATTAATATTAAAATTTTATTCTTTGAGCTCTTCTGCATCTTTTATAGTATAATACATTAACAGTATTCTGTCAAGTTGTTTTTTTAATACTTTATGATTTTGAGCAAGTTTTAACATATGCCTCCATTCAGCATGGGAGAATAAATCACCAGTTTCTCTAGATATCGCATTTGGATCTCCTCCAACTATCCATCTAGGAATTGTATTGTGTGGGGGGTCTCGATAACGAGCGAACACAACACCGTTGGCCCGCTCGTATATCAAAGGTTGATTTGGAATCAATCTCGACAACCATGTTCTCCTTACACGGCTACGAAATAAACTACACTTATTGCGGCTATAGCTAGGCTACCTGCATTAAGTTCATCATGCTTACCACTAAGTGCTTTGATAACTGCATAAGCAATAAAGCCTAATGCAATACCATGAGCAATACTGAAAGTCAACGGCATAAGCACAGCCGCTAATACTGCTGGTGCATACTCAGTAACATCATCCCAATCAATGTCTGCAATGTTACGTAAGAAGTATGTGGCAATAAAGATTAATGCTGGTGCTGTTGCAAATGCTGGAATACTTTGTGCTAGTGGAGCAAAGAACAAGCAAGCCGCAAACAATACTGCTACTGTTACAGCCGTTAATCCTGTTTTACCACCTTCTTTGATTCCTGCACCGCTTTCAATATACGATGTGGTATTCGATGTACCAACTAAGGCTCCTGCTGAAGTAGCTACAGAGTCTGCTAGTAAGGCTCTATCGATACCTTCTACTTCTCCATCATCATTAACTTTTCCTGTCAGATTAGCAACACTAGTAAGTGTTCCTGCCGTATCAAAAAAGTCAACAAACAAAAATGCAAAAGCAGTACCAATAAATCCTGCGGTAGCAATCATACTAAAGTCTAAACTAAAAGCATGTTCTGGACTAGGAATAGCACCTGCAAATCCGTTTAGATCAGCAATACCAAAAATCCAAGCAATAATACTTACTGCAAGAATACCGATAATAATTGCACCTGGTACTTTACGTTTGTCAAGCATTGCCATAATAACAAAACCAAGTCCTGTTAGTAACACAGGCCAACTTGCAACATCGCCTAACCCTACAAGTGTTGCTGGATTGTCAACTACTACGCCTGCATTTTTCAAACCAATAATGGCTAGAAAAAGCCCAATACCTGCACCTACACCCAATTTCATTGATTTGGGAATACTATTAATAATGTATTTACGAGCTGGTGTTACACTCAGTCCGATAAACACAATACCGGCTACAAATACTGCTGCCAATGCTTGTTGGAATGTATAACCCATTCCAAAGATTACACCAAACGTAAAGAACGCATTAAGTCCCATACCTGGTGCTAGTGCTACAGGCCAATTAGCCCATAACCCCATTATCAGGGTACCGATCACTGCGGCAATGATAGTTGCCGTAAAGACAGCGCCAAAGCCCATACCTGTTCCTTCTGTTGAAAGAATAGCTGGGTTGACTACAGTAATATAAGCCATCGTAAGAAAAGTTGCGATACCTGCCATTACTTCTGTCCTAACGGTAGTTTTGGCTTTTTCAAGCCCAAAGAGTTTTTCTAACATTTTTTTTCTCCGTTATATTTTAGTGCCAACTGTTCGACGAACAATGTCGTCATGATTAAACTCAGCCCAATAAAGTTCAAAAGCGACACCGTCTTCTAAACCTTCAAATTGATGGACTTTGCCCGGCTTCACTTGAGTGAAGTCACCTGGACCAAGAATTGTTTCATCAACTAATCCTTCTTGGTCATCTTGCCAAACACGGACAATCATTTTGCCCGATTCAACAAAGAATCCGTTCCATTTAAATTTATGCTCATGTTCTGAACATTTAAAGCCAGCATTAAATTCAATACGGTGAAATTCTAGTACACCATTTGCATGAATTAATTCTGTCTGACCCCATATCTTTCCTGCTTTCATCTTCGTCTCCTTTACAATATTAAACCATAATCTATTAGTTCTGATTGGCGTGATATTTCTTTGATAAAATATGCACAAAGCGGGTTGTCTCCTTCAGTAATAGGAACTGCTAATAATTGTCCGTTTTTTACTTTAGGAAAATACCATTTTACATCATTGTAAAAATTGGTAATTTTTATTTCTCCATAATCGATCTTGTAACTAGATATAGGATTGAATAAGAAAGCTTCGAATCCCCTATTGTTAATACTAGTTAAGGGAAGAACTTCTAGATCATTTCCACTAGTACTATCGCCAACTGCAATAGACCAATCTAATGGCATCATTATTTCTTTACCAGCTATTTCTAAAACCATTGCTGGTGCATTAAAACTTTCAAGAAAAATTAGCGGTATAAAAAAGAAATCAGGATCTTTTGGATCACTATTATCTAATACTGCAAATCTTATATCTTCTTCAAGTTCATCAGGTAAGTTGGTTAATGGAAAACACTTATCCTCTAATGTTAATATTCTCATATATTATTCCTTTAATTCCATTCAACCTTTTCAATGCTGAAGGGATATTCTGCTTCTTTGTAAAATTTTTTACGTTGAGTTAAATGTCTTTTTGCAAATTTGCATGTAGATGTAAGATCCCATATTTGCACAAAATCTTTGTCTTTAGCTTTTCTCACACCACGACCGATACTTTGTATTACACGAACGAATGACTTACCAGGCTCAATAAGCACGAGATTAAAAATACGTGGAATATTAATTCCCACCGACGCAACTCCATAGGTTGCGATAACCACGTGATTACTTCCTTCGTTAATTTCGTCATATGCCTCCTTTCGATCTTTTAGTTTGACATCGCCTTTAACAAAAACGCTATTAGGGATTAACTGCTGAAGTAATTCTCCAGCAGATATTCTGTCCACTAATATAAGGGTATTGCCTGTTTGTGATATTGTATTTAACAGTTTGCCTAAATAATTTATCCTGTCTTTATTAGTGACAAGATATTTTAATTCTTCTTGATAATTTTTGTGTGCTACTGTATCTATAAGTTGCACAACATTTACATGACAGTTAGAAAGCACTCCTTTGTCTTGTAATTCTTTTGCTGTAACTTGACCTATCACAGGACCTAAACTTGCATGTATACTTTCAAATTCAAATTTTTCTTTTGGAATAGTGCCAGTTAGTCCCCATCGTATAGGTGCATTGCGTAAGTTTTGTGTCAATAATTTTTTCAGTACTTCAGCTTTTGCTTGATGTACTTCGTCAATAATTATTGTACTTACACCTTCAAGAAACTCTGCAAGACTCAATAATGCTTCGCCGTCTTTAGATTTTTTGTCTAATATATTTAAAGACTGCCAAGTACAAATTGTATGAGTTTTGCCTAGTTCTTTTCTGTCGCCAAAGTAAACACCTACGTCCAACCCACAGTTAATATAATCTTCCTCAGTCTGCGTGACTAGACTTTTATTAGGAACAATTACCAGACTACGTCCGTACGTGTCTGTGATGTTGCTTAAGGTGGCAGTAATAATAGTTTTACCGGCTCCGGTTGCGACTTCTTGTAATGATTGAGGATTTTCTAAAAAGTTATTGATTACCTCTACTTGATAATCACGCAAACGAATTTTTTCACCCTCAGCAGGATGTCCCTTTGGCCATGTTTTATCACCCCAGTAGTCTGAAGCAATTGGATCAAACTTTAAGTCTACAGTTTCTCGTCTATCTTCAATATCTACAATTTCAACGTTAGACTTGTGTAACACATCTGTAATAACATCAAGATGATTAACATATCCTGTACCGCCGATGCCAAAAAAAGCAACCTTTCCGTCCCATCTGCCTAGTTTATATTGTGGCATATAACGAGCATACGGAACTTCAAACTTTAAAGAGTTTGCAATTCTTCTTCGGACATCGACTTCAAGTCCGACAAGTTTAATGTTTACTTCATCTTCAATTATTAATTTACATGTAGCCATATTATAAAGTTTGTACCTTTACACGGTTAAATGGACTAATATCAGTATCATAATGTATTATCAAATCCAAAGGATTTACATAATCAGATACTTTGGCATGCATTCTTACACTACCAAAAGTTAAAACTGTATTAGGTCTCCATTCGCTCTTAAGTAACGGTTTAGGAAACTTATTGCTATTAATATACACTACTTTTGTGTTTGTGTCAAGTGGATTATTTAATTTGTTCAATTTAACATATTCATTAAATTCTCGATTTATTCCTTTGTCATTGTCTACCCTAAATAAAACACTCATATCTTGTTTAAAAATTATATTATTCAGACCTTTGTTAATTTTTACTAATCCTTCTAAGGGCGATTCTATTGGTAAAATTACTAATAAAGGAAATCTATTCAATTCTAATAAACTTTCTAAAACACGTTCTATAGGATATACATTTGGTGGTACTACTACATTGTATTCTTGCCGTGTTACAATTTTCTTACTCAAAACAGTTAAAGCATTTAAACTATCTTCTAGCTCTTGTTGGTCGAAATGATAAAGGCCAAGTTGATCTTTGCGGTCATTATATATTGCTAGATTATCTTTTGTAGGCTCGCCAATTGACGAGATCATAAAATTAATTGCTTTGTCAGAAAGATTTTTTAGTTTGAAAGAATAAATGCCTGGTATATAATCGTCTTCGTTATTACTCATTGCTTCTACCTTTTCATAAAAAGTTAACAACTCAGGTTGTATATCAAAGTTGCTATTTTTAAAATTTTGTATTACTTTAAATACATTCTGTTCATTAAAAGGAAAATAATGTATTTTATTTTTGCTATCATATATATGGCCCTGGGTGCCTGACTTTGCCTTTTCAATCGCGTTAATTAGTTTTTTGTTGAATATAAATTTTACTGCAATAACAAGTTCTTCAGCGTTGTTATATTGTAATGTTATGGATTTTTCTCTGTCTAATTTTCTTAAAGGAATGCGTAGATTGTCTAACGAATCGTGTATGTTATGGTCATACATATCATTATAACAAACAAGTTTTGTCTTTAACAATGCATGTTGTCTATCAGTAAGACCTATACCTCTTACAGTTTGTCTACCTATGCTTGTAAGTATAGTATAATCTTCTTTCTTCATTGTAAATTTTCCAGGTTCTGCGTTCTGAAATCCTACAAGAAGTTCAAGACAATCCTCTATAGTTTTTGTATTCATGTATACATTATACAAGATTATAACTTAAAAGTCAAGTGTTTATGCGGTATTCCTGCAGATATTTCTTCGATAGTGTATTCTGTATGTGCGTAATCATTAAGCCATTGTTGTCTATCAGTAAGGTTAGGAGAATTAATATCTTTCAAATCTTTGTTTGCAACTTCATATGCTAAACTACTAGGTCCTGTAAATGCAGGTACGCCTGCAAGTATGCTATGTATGCCTGGATTGCTAGACCAACTTACAGTTGCCCATGCACCTTTGAAGGACATATCAAAATCATCATATGTGTTAGGAATTTTTTTTGGCATTTGCCTGCGTACATTTTTCCATTCTCGCTCTATGTCTGGTAACCAACATCTTGGGTGTGGTCTAAATATTATAGGCAAATTACAATGAAGTTTAATTGTATCAATCGTCTTGATTACCCAATTTGCCATTGAGCCCATATTTTTCCATTGTAGACTTTTGTCATGTTGACCACAAATTAAAATATGTTCTCCGCTAGTTCTCCAAGGTTGTAATTTAAGTCCTAGTTTTTCGGCTCTACTGCTATCATTTCCTTTAGGACCAAAATACGCATCTCTGTTTATTCCGTTAAGTCCAACTTTCCAGGTTGTACCTCTTTTTATTCCACCAACTTCTAATACAATCGTTGGTTTACCTTGCTCCCAGACTTCTTTGTTTCTCGCCATTCGTCCATGAAACAATACGCTCCAAATAACATTAACATCGGCACTAGGATCATTATACACAACATCAATCCCGTGATGTACACAGCCGTCAGCAAAAGCACTAAAAACAGGCTGACTATTAAGTGCGCCATAGTCTGTCCATAAACTAACTTTCATTCCAGTATGATTCATTTCTTTGGTTAATTAAATCTTTTGTTAAACTTTTTCCAGTGTCTTTACGAGCACCTTTGAGATGGTCCATCCATCTACCCAATTCACAGTTAATAAGTGGATGCCCACCCCCACCTGTAATTGCGCCTTTCATTATCATATCTTCTGTATAATCTAAAACGTTAGAATATTCTATTTTCATTTTATTTAGAATATGTCCAAAAACGAAACTATCATGCCATTCTTCTAATAAAAAAATTCCGTTTTCTGCATCTTCATATACTCTTTCAAATTCTGCCATAAATTTTTTACATATTTCATTCTTAACATTTAAACCGTAAAATCCACATTCTGGCCATGTTTGAGAACCTTTGCCTCTACCAACATATGTTATCCATTTATCATTTGGCAATAGTTCAGCAAACTGTTCATAAGTCCAAGGGCTATGAATAAACGTATCTGCATCCATCCATATACACCAGTCCTTAGAGCGTCTTACAGCGTCATACACAGCATATGTTTTGTTAGCGAACCGTATGGCATCCCATTTAAATTCTTTGTGATGATCCCTTGGTCTGCGTTCTGGCCACGGGCATTTACCATTTGCCTTAGGAACATTTTTCCATTTGTTTTTAAAATTATTTAATTTTGGTAATGCTTCAAAAGAATCTAATATAGTTATCTGTTCAGGATCAGGATTTACTGGGTTACAAGATTCTGCATATACTAGTAGTTTGATACGTTTGTCAACCTGTTCTGCAAAACTATTTAAAAAACGCTGTCCATATTTGTCCAATCCTGGTTGGTGAAAAGTTGTCAGCACTAATATTTCCATTTCATTAAATCCTTGTGTTAATTGCCATGCATTAAATGTCAAATAAATTCTCTCATATGTCGCCAGCATGAGCCATTTCTAAGTTCTTCAAAATTCCAATGGAACATACTAATTCTTTGCAACCATTTCAATCTATCAAAGTGATCAGGTCTTTCTATTTTACTAAAATCTGTATTTGCAACTTCTCTGCATTGACTGTCTATAGGATCTGTTAAGAATGCATGAAAACCTTTTACAATTGGACCAACTGCTGCACTACTATTATGATTTACCACAGCCCAAGCTCCTTGTAGATCTTGATCAAGAGTCCTTCCAGGCAAACTTAATTCAACATTAGAAAAATGCTCTAATGGATGTCCTGGTCTTTTGGCAAGGTAATCTACTGCAAGTTTATCTCCAGGATGACTACGGATAATTATTTTTCTATCTGTATGTCTTTGTATTAATTGGATAGTATCCTGCATCCATTGCACTACATCATAACCTTTCATACTCCAGCCACCTTGTCTTTGGCACATTAACACTATATGATTACCTGTACGTGTATATTCAGATATTGGTAAACCTAAAGTTTTAGAAATAATACGCCAGCGTTTTTCGTTGATTGTTGTATCACAATACTTTCCTGTTGTTGGAAATATACCATCAAAGCTATATCTTAAATAGCCTTTAGTATTATTTGGATCATGAAATAAAAATAAATTTGCATCAGCTGTTATTGTATGTCGTCCGTATTCTTTTTGTGTTCTAATAACATTATGTCTTAGACGTAAATGTGGTGTAGTAATTTTATCATACACCCATCCTTGTATCATACCAGCATCACATTCGATCAAATTATCATGTGTATGAACAATTCCTGTATCTCCGGCCTGACGAACACCCTCAGCAAAATCAAATAAAAGTTGCTCTTTTTGAGGGTTTATGTTCTTACCTGGAACAGTTTTTAAGTAACTAACTACCTTCATTGAGGATATCCCATGCGTAACCAGAACGAAGTTCATTTGCAGTAAATTGACAATATGATAAATGTCTTGCAAAAGCATGTACTTCATCTATGCTTGGACGGTTTAAATTTTCAACCTCATTAAGATTTTTGTTACATAATACACTTGCCGCATTAGGAGCTAAAGCTATAGCTGGAGTGCCAACTAATAATGCCTCTGTGGCTGCAATACTGTTAAACGTAACTAAACAATGTGCATCTTTTAGAGCGTCCCATATTGTGTTTTGAGTTACCCTTTCTCTTCTGGATGGTTTAAGTCTTACAACTAATTTTCTATCAGTGTGTTTTTTTAGTTCTGACAGGGTATGGTCCATCCATTCGTCTACATCTTGTCCGTAGAACTTCATTACCTTTGCACTAGGTGGACAAATTAAAACATAGTCACCTCTTTTAAATTTGGAAGGTTTCCATCCTAATCTGTGTAATCTATCATCTGGACGTTCAATAATAGGTCCTAAGTTTTGTAAATTATTTTTTGTTACACGATGATAGTCTTTCCTTGTAGTCCATATAGGTTGCATATATCCTGTATCTATTGCATAAAAATCCCTACCTTTTTCTCTACAAAATTTAATTGCCTTTTGTCCGCCGCCACCTAATCCTCTAATGACTAGTGCATTATTAGATTTTGATTCTCTATCAAAATCACTAATTACTCCTCCACTACCAAGTATAAAGTCTTCGCAAAAAGGATCGTAGGCAAGTCCTTTAGACTTTTCGCTTAATGGGCTGAATTCAGGTTTATTAATAGCCGCAACTTTTATCCCCATTGTTTCCTCCTTTATTCTTTTTATTTCATCTTTTGTCTTATAAACGACTTCGTCCGGGTCGGAGAGTTCATGCAAACATAGTGTTAAGTATTTCTTTGCATTCCAATTTAATGTTAAATCATCAATGTTAACTCTTTCTTGTTCTCTCCTCTCTTCTTTCTTCTCCATCTTTACAATTTTTTTTTGGTAGTAATCAGCTTGTACACTTACCCAATCTAATGCATATTCACATTCTTTACATTCTTCAAACCAAGGACCACCTTCAGTATAATGTAATGCTTTAGGTTTTCCGTCTTTTGGTTCTTTGTACCAACCCACTAACCAATTCCATTCGTGAGTAATTTTACCAACAAACTTATCTGGTAACCAAGAAAATCTATGTAGGTAAGCGCCGGTAGTATCTGCATGATTTATTAAATCTAATGTCACACATTTTTTATTAAGATGATGACCACAGTTCCATAAAACCATACTTGACCAATTTTTTCTTGGATAAGGTAACTGTGCCTTACCATCCATCTTTTCTCCTTCTTTAGGAGTATAATCATGATGGGCACACATCACTGCATACTTATCGTCAGCTAGTGCAAATAAATCTGCAACATCTTGTTTGAATATAAAATCACAATCAATAAACAATGCCCAGCCTGTGTAATCTGTTAAGAAAGGCACAAGAAATCGTGTAAAAGTAAACTCAGTAGATCCGAGCTTATCTTCATCACGCCAATACCAACCTTGCTTGCGTAATTTGTCTTGTTTTAAAGGAATGACTTCAACAGGCACTGATGCAGTATTGTAAATGCTTTGTTTACATACTTCAAAAGCAATATCTTCTCTACTGTCATATCCTACAAATATTTTTAATGGTTTAATCTCTTCGCTCAATATCTTCCTCCACACACTTCTCCCCATACTGTACTTCTAGTATATGACAATGCTCGTCAAAGGGGTTACTTGCCTTATGCCATACTTCACATCCTATAGAATAACCATTTGTACATTCTGATAAAGTTACTGTATCTTTGTTAGAATTATATTCTGTATCTAAAACACATTTTCCTTTAAGTACATACCAGTGTTCTGATCGTAAATAATGTTTTTGATCAGATAATGATTGTCTAGGTGTTATTACTAATTCTTTAACTTTATATTTTATTTTATCATCTAAAACTCTGTACCATCCCCAATTACGGACAGTTTTTGGGTTTTTCCATTCTTCTAAAATCCAACTACTACTGTTCTTTTTAGTTTTTCCTCCTACGCCATAAACAAAACTTACATTTGGGTAATCTCCATATGTGGCTTCTTCAGGCACATTACCTTGATTTCTGTCGCCACCGTTGGCAAATATTATATGTGTTTTACTACTATTTGTTGACAATAATTTAAAAATAGCTCCACCCGCATCATCAAATTTGTCATCGTTCATTACTTCAATTACTTGATCAACCATTGAAAGATTTTCTATAATAGCACAACGTTCTTTGAAAGGCATAAAAGGTCTACCTTTTTTACGTGTTAGCCAATCATCACTGTTAACCCCTACTACTAACTTGTCACCTAATTTTTTTGCTTCACGGAAATAATCAATGTGTCCAGAATGTAAAGGATCAAAGCCGCCAGTGACCAAAACTAATTTCATCTACCTAACCATCTCCTTGCCGCGTCAATTGGATTGCGTAAGCCTTCATAAGTTTTATCAATAAAGTCTATATGTCTACTTAATTTTTCGTCTAATTTTTCTTGATTCTTTTCAATCTTATCAAGTTGTTTTTTTAACTTGTCTATTTTATCTAATATTAAAATTTCATGAGGTTGCATTTTACCATCCAAATATATAATCACGTCTTACATTAGTAATTTCTTTTGCACCGTGACGTTTTAAAAATTCTCCTGCACAATATTCTGTATCAGAATGTTGTTCTACTATTACTATAGGTTTGTATTTTAGAATTGTTTGTATACTGCCTTCTAGAATCGGAAGTTCATGTCTTTCGCAATCTATTTTAATTAAGCCAAATTTAGGCAAATCTAAATCATCTAATTTTTTAACTTCGAATGCACCTACACCAAATGTATTTTCATTTACATGACTGTTACCTGTGTTTATACTGTCATAAATCATATCAACAGTTGTAGCAGTTTTACCTAGTGCATATTTGTTTATAATCACTGGCAAATCTTTTACATTTAATTCTAAACATTCTAAAACTTGTGGCATTGGTTCGTATGCTATTACTTGTTTGAATTTTTCCGTTAATGGTTTTGCCCAAAATCCTACATTTGCACCAACGTCAATAGCAAGATCAAAATCAGTTATATATTTGTATGCTTCATCTCTTACATCATCTTGGTATTCAGCAGGGCCGCCTTGGCTGATTCTTTTTGTGATCATTCTGTAAAAGTGATTGTCGGTATCAGGCATCCAATAATTATATACTTGCTTCATGTTAAACTTTCTTTAAATATACAATATATTTTACTACAAATATTTCAGGAGCCTTTTTCAACTTTACCCAACGTTCTGTTATATCTTCACTAATAAGTTCCCAACCATGTTCTTTATTTTTAGTCTCAATTAAAGATTTCCACCATTTAGGTTTTTCAATTATTAAATGTGCATTTCTACCATCACTTAATTTTTTCTTTGCAGGATGGCAAGCAATAAGGTGATATTGATACTTGTCTGCAATGCTATACAAATTGTTTAAAACACTTTCTAATTGATCTGGCTCGATATGTTCTAACACATCACTGCTATAAACTAAGTCTGCTTTTTTTGGTAAATCAATAGGAGATGTTACAGGGTCATAATTGTATACTTGATTTGATTCTTCTAATTGCTTAAAAGGCATGCCTTTACCGCAACCAAAATCTAATATAGATTGTAGTTTTTCTTCAGAAATTAATTTTTGTACGCCTTGGGGGATATTTTTTGCAACTCCAAAACCTTTTCTACTGTGCAGTCTTTGAAGTTCTTTTAAGTATTTTTCTGAATGCATAAGACCTCTTTCATATAATTATATATTACTTATCTCACGCATTTGAAGGAGGGTTATTTATAGGCTTGCGTCTTCCATGCCAGCAACTCTTAATTTAACTACGTTTGTAATTTGCCACTGTTTCTGATCTAATCCTTTAAGTAGGCCAAGCCATTTATTACGTAATAATGCAAATTCGTTTATGATTTTTTCATAGTCTACTACATCTGCTTCGCCATCTACGTACTTTTCAACGTCTCTGCTAGACAAAGCTCTTTGATAGTTTTCAAGATATTTTTTAAAGAATGAACTACGTAATCTTCGCAATTCAATATTTAAATAATTTAGGATTGCTTCAATTTCTTGTAGTTGATTAAATCTATGTTCAACTATTCCTGGCATTTGTGATGCTTGTTTTTCGACACTACCTTTAAGTTTTACTTCTAATCTTGCATCTTGTAATTCACTTTCAAAAAACTTTATTGCTTCAGGAATTTTTGAAACATCTCTTGCTACTTCTGAATACCAACCCATTAATGTTTCTCCATAAATAATAGTTCTCTTTTTTGCACAATATCAACTTTATATCCAAACATACCTTTTAACCGGTTGTTCATTGTTCTCTGAACTTGGGTGATGGATCGTTCTCCAACAGTATCCCAATCGATCAAAGTCCATTTGCCTTTATGCTCAAGCACATTTGCCAATGTCCAATCACCATGCGAATAAGGAAAAGTTTCTTTTACATTGTCTATGCAGAATTTACGAAACTTTTCTATAAATTGTGGAGTATGACTGTATTTCATTATAGACGTACCTGGTAAAAATTTATAATCAATAAAGTAACTGTGTTTGTTAAAGTTGCCATGATTTAAAAGATATCCTGGAAAAACTTTGTGCATAATATCAACGTGTTCTTGCACACTTGATGCGTATAAATGTTGTTCCCAATCAGTTCCAACCCAAATTTTTCTAATACAATCATCTAATTTGTAAGTATATCTTCCTTTTGAAAGTTTTCTGTGTAGTAACATTATTCATCATACATTTCGTCTTCGTCTTCTTCGTCAGCCTTATCCAAGTCTAAATAATAATAAATTGCGTCATCTAATTCATTATCAGCACCTAACATTTCGTTAAAAGTATGATCATCTACTCCCATGTCTGCAAGTAAATCAACATATCTTTCAGCGGCCGCATGTATAGATTTTTTATCTAAGTACTCCTTAAACATTGTCCAAACTTCGACAATATGAGTTTCATCCATTTCCATTTGCCTCCTCGGTTACAGTTTCAGTATCGTCTACTTCTGCGATATTTACCTCCGAGGACGTCTTTTCATTGAATTCTGACATAACTAAATCTAACTTTTCGCCTGTCCAATTCTTTCTATACTCAAGATGTTCTTCGCCTTTTATATCAACATACTTTAGTCGATTGCCTGACTTTTCTATCAAGCCTTTCTTTTCAAAAAGTTCAACTAGACCACTATATGGATTCATACCAGTTTCGTATGGAATCTTTACTTGTACACCTTCAAAAGGTTTACTGTATCTAGTTTTCATAACTTTACAGCCAGCACGTATACCACGTACTTCAGAAATCTTGTTACCTGCTTCATCTTCTTTTAGTTTTAGTTTTTTCATTGCAACGACAATACTACTTGCATAGATAAAACCTTGTCCACCTGATATCTTGTCATCTGGATCAAACATATCTTGAGATGCATATGTATGGTTAGTACATACAAGACCTACGTTATGTGTACCAATCATGTTTACTGTATTTCTTACTAGAGCAGTAAGTTGTTTAGGCTTACGACCCATGTCGCCTTTCATATCACCTTTATCAAACTGATCAACATCTGTTGGTGTTAATAGCATACCTAAACTGTCAATTACAAATAAAACTTTAGGGCGATCTTCTTCAGCCATTGCTTTGTAGTCTGCCATAAAAGTTGATACTGTCTTTGCAACATCATCAATCATGGACATATTTAATTTTAATAACTTATCCTCACCAGTGTCAACACCTAGTGCCTGTAACCATGACTCGTCTAGAGCATTTTCTGAATCTATCAATACAACAAAGATTCCTTGTTCTTGTGCATGTTTTACAATATTACCACTACAAAAATAAGATTTGCCTGCGCCTGATTCTCCTGCAAACACAGTAACTTTTCCGAGTGGTACACCTTTTTTAAAGTCTCCACTTATAAGATAATTTAGTGCATAAGAGCCTGTACTGATCCAATCTGTAGGATCATTGAAGCCAGCACTCATGCCTGAGATGCTTTTTGTCAAGTCTTTACGAAACTTGCTTACGTCAAATGATTTAGCCATAATTTCTCCTTATCAATTTGGGGGTAGCATTACTACTACCCCCGATATATTATTTTGCTTGTCGCTGTCTGATCATTGCAAGAATGTCAGCCGCATCACCTGTTGATGCTTCTGCTTCAGCTTTTTCAGCTTTAGGCTCTTCTACCTTTGGAGCCTCTTCTTGCTTTGGGGCAGTAGCCGCCTGCTCTTCAGGAGCACTTTGACTTACTGCTGTCGCTTTCGGCGATGCCGCTACAGTTGGATCACCAGTACGTGCCGCCATACCTGCTGGACGGAAATAGTTACCCCAACGTTCTGAATCATATGCTTCACCGTCAACTGACGCTTCAAACATTTCTTTCATAACCTTGACTGCAACTTCGTCTGGTTTCTTCGGAAGGAAGTCACTAAAATTAAACAAGCCATGTGTATTAATTGCTTGCATTTCAGCATCTGCAAGTGGACGTTCTCTACGAGCCCAGTTAGATGTTGAATAGTCTGCATATCCGCCTTTACTTGTTTTGTTAAGACGGAAGTCTACACCAGCAGTATAATCTGTTGGTAATTCTTCCATATCTGGATCCATGAGAGCCGCTTTGATAATTTGAAAAATTTGTGGACCAATAATAAACCTGCGAATTGGATTCTCAGGAGTACTATCTTCTTGTAGTGGATTGTCAGTAACAAATCCTTGGAAGATATATGAACGCTTCTTCCAATACTTACGACCCATGTCTTCTAGACTTGGATCTTTGAACCAACCACGTACCTCGTTCAAGATATCACAAGTATCACCATACATTTCCATACATGGTACTTGAACTTGAACTGGACGAGAATCAGTTTCACCTTTTACACCGTTAAAAGGTAATTTAATCATCAAACGTTCTTTCCAAAAGAAAGTGTTTGAATCATCACCATCAGGAAGGAAACGGAGTGTTGCACTCTCGCCTTCTTTAATATTCCAAAATGGGTAAATTGCGTTGTCGCCGCCGCCACTTGATGAACCGCCGCCTGTGCGTGATTCTTGTTCTTTGAGCTTTGCTCGGATTTCTGCTAATGTTGCCATAGTTAAGCCTCCTTTAGTTGCCTATGTTTTGTGCCTGTTTGTATAGCACATAATGTATACTATACAGTCTTATTTATCAGAAGTCAACCTGAAAATGCTTATTTTTGGAAATATTCCTGCTGTCCGCCTTTTCGAACAGTATCTACTGTCAAACAATGTAAGCCACCGTCCCAAAAGTTTCTATGCCTGAAACGGCAATATATTGGTTCAATTTTATGTTGCTTGAGTTTGTCATGTACATCTTTTTGATAATTTAAACTTAATATAGTGTTTTCATTTATAGACAGCATGTTAACTTCAAAACTTGTTTCTTCTATATAGCCTACCCATTTGTATAGCCATTCTTTAACAAAATTAACCAATTTAGGATTATTCTTTGCATCAGGTAACCACCACTCTCCGTTAGTGATTGCTTTTATCTCTCGCCAATCTTTAAATTCTTTCCAGCGTCTTTTTTCTCCTGGATGTTCTATTCTAAGGACGTCCCAGCCGGGTAATGTCTTTTCGTATTGTATAGGATTTTGACTTGGTGCTGTAATCACTAATCCAGGCTTTGGTAAACAGAATACTCCGTCATTATGTCCTCCTATACTGACTGCATCTGAATTGAAGTTTGGATACATTTTTTTTAATACAACATTAAGATTACTTATATCCTTCAAATCAACAATTAATCTTGTACCTACCCTCGTCACTACAGGCGCCCAAAAATAATATGTGTTCATTCTGTAGGGTTCGAATTGTGGGCAACCCATAAATTGCCATGCCAATTCAGGATTGTCACCTATAGTAGATGGATTATAATCCTGATCGCGTAATGACATAGTACCTACGTGTTCATCGCAATATTCTGCAGATGGCTTAAAAGGCCCAAGCAGTTTAAATTTTGTAGGATCATTTATTTCTTTGTTATATTCAAT
>MDSZ01115007.1_pt1 | contig 19936 bp, 21 predicted proteins | sample 811201 | NCBI WGS metagenome assembly MDSZ01 (sample SAMN05326647, study PRJNA326480) | marine metagenome | isolation source: seawater | place: Indian Ocean: North | collected 2010 | reverse complement strand
TAGATTGGCTGGAGCTAATACGGCAAAAAGATATTTGTATCCTTTTGTAAACAAAGATCTTGAAGCACCATTTGCCTCAACCATTGGAACACCATATTTTTCAGTAACAGGAGCTATAGCTTTAGTTAAACCAGAACTATAAGGTCCAAGCATAAACTCGACTCCATCTTGTGATATTAATCTCTCTGCAAGTTGTGCTGCTCTTTTTGGATTTGACTCATCATCGTAGTATATAATGTCAAATTTGTAAGTTTTTCCTCCAACTTTCACACCACCCATGCTGTTTATTCTATCAACAGCCATATTGTAACCATTTTGAGTATGAACACCATTAGATGAATATTTTCCAGTTAAAGAAATTGCGGCACCTAAAACAATCTTATCGCCAACAACTTTTGCAAATGAAACAACTGATGTTGAAAATAAAATTGCTAATGCAGAAAAAAATGTAATTAAAATGTTTTTTATTTTCATTTTTTTCTCTCCTCTTAATAAATTTATTAATATTAGTATTTAATATAAAAATTATTTTTTTTTCAAGTACACCAATGTACACAAGAGAACTTAATAGTGTTGAGTAAGTGCAATTATTATAGCAATAATAATTAATACACACGCGGAAATTGAATTAATAACTCTTGGATTAGCATTTATCCACAAAATTAATTTATTAGCGAGCACTGCGTAACCAACCAGCGAAATGAAATCAAGTATCATATAAGTTGAAATTAAAATAAAAAATTGAACAATATAGTTTCCAGAAAAATCAATGAACTGAGGAAAAACAAATGGAAAAAACATCCAAGCTTTAGGGCTAGTTCCTGCAACTAAAAAACCATCTTTAAAAAAAGAAAAAAAACTTTTGGAGGAAAAATTTTTTGAATTTATGTCTTTTGGTCTACTATTATAAATATCATAAGCTAAGTAACATAAATAAATTATCCCAATCCACTTAAAAGTTTTTAATAATAATGGTTGATCAGAAAAAAAAGAGCCAATTACAAAAATAACCAAAGTTGCTTGTAGTAAATTTGCTATTACATCTCCAAAAGCTGTCCAGACACAATTTCTAACTCCATAATTCATTGAGTAAGAGATTATTACAATTCTGGGAGTGCCCGGGGTTATGAAAAGAAAAATTATTATTTGTAAGAAAAGAATAAAATCTAGGGGGAGCATCTTTTAAGAGATAGTCCTAATTAACCGGGAGCTAAAAATGGCTTAGAAGGACTATCTGAATTAATATACCATACTCCAATAGAATTTGCATTATTGATTTTTTTAAGATTTATTTGAATATAATGAAAAAATCAAAGATACCTGAGACCCGCGTCAAAAATCCTGAGCCAAATATTAAGAGTCCAGATTGGGTGATTTGGGCTGCATGGGCAGATAGGGTTACATTCGAGGAAATTAAAAAAAAAACTGGAAATTCAGAATCTGATGTTATTAAAATTATGAGAAGAAATTTAAAACCCTCATCATTTAGGTTATGGCGTGAAAGGGCAAAAAGAAAAAGTATAAAGCACAGAAAGAAATTTTTTTTAGAAAGAAAAAATTTAAGAAAAAAAATAAATAAAAATGAATTTATTTAATTGAATTGAGCCAAGAAATAAATTTTTCATCCTCGAAATCTATACTGCCTGAAATTCTTGCAATCATTTCTTTATTTTTATTAAAAATTATTGAAGTTGGAACTCCTCTTAATGCAAAAACCTTAACTAATTTAAGTCCTTCATCAAAAAATATATTTAAATTTTTAATATTTAAATCTTTGTAAAATTTATCTGTATTTTTAAGATTTTTTTCCTCCATATTAATTGGGAAAATAAAAATTCCCTCTTTTGCTTGTAATTTATCTAAAGCTGGCATTTCATCTTTGCATGGTGCACACCAGGTTGCCCAAAAATTTAAAATATATATTTCATCTGTATTAATTGAATTTAAATCTATCTCATTTCCATCTCTATCTTGAAAAATAATTTGATTATAAACTTTTGGTTGATCTAAAACTAAAATGTTTTTAAATGGTAGTTTTTCATTACTTAAAGCAATATTTAAAGCTAAAATACTAAAAATAATTAAATAGTTTATTAATCTCATAAAATTTTAATAGCATTAATTAGATAAAAATATAGTGGAAAAAAAAGATTTAATAATTATATAAGTCTCATGAAAACTATTACTGTTTATTCAGGTCCATTATGTAACTTTTGTGAAGCGGCAAAAAGGTTATTAGCAAGAAATAATTTGTCATATAAAGAAATAGATATATCAAAAGAAGCTGGATTAAGAGATGAAATGATAAAAAAAGCAAATGGGATGAGAACTATTCCTCAAATATTTTTTGACAACTATCATGTTGGCGGCTATGTTGAATTAAGAGAGCTAGAAAAAAGTGGAGAATTAAATAATCTTTTAAAATAATTATTCTTTTGGTTTAAAAACTAAACATACACCATTATTACAATATCTTTTACCAGTAGGTTCTGGTCCATCATCAAATATATGACCATGATGTCCCCCGCAGTTTTTACAATGATATTCTGTCCTTGCATAACCTAATAAATAATCTGTTTTTGTTTCAAACACTTCAGGCAAAGATTGATAAAAAGAAGGCCAACCAGATCCACTTTCATATTTAGTATTTGAGTCAAATAGTTTTACATTACAATTTGCACAATAATACGATCCTTCTCTTTTCTCGTGGTTTAATTCACTCGTACCAGGAGGCTCTGTACCCTCCTCAAAAAAAATTAGTTTTTGTTCTGAGGTTAAATTTAAATTTTTTTTAGTCATAAAATTATATTATTTCAGCACATGATTTATGCAACATTGAATGCAATTCAATTAACTTATCAAAATCTTTATTATATCCTCCTCCTAATACACCACACAATGGTATCCTTTTTTTGTAAAAATTACTAATTACAATTTGGTCCCTTTTTTTAATTCCATCATCTGTGATTTTTAATTTTCCTAATCTATCGTCATGATGAATATCAACCCCTGCTATATAAAATACAAAATCAAAACTTTCTTCATTCAAATATAATAGGTATTTGTGTAAAGTTTCTAGATATTCTTTATCTTCAAGATTGTCTTCTAATTCTATATCTAAATCACTTTGAGTCTTTTTTGCTGGATAGTTAGATTTACAATGCATACTAAAAGTATAAACAGAATTGTCATCCCTAAAAATATCTGCTGTTCCATTTCCTTGATGAACATCCAAATCTATAATTAATATTCGTCTCGCGTATCCTTTTTTTTGTAAATATCTAGCACCAACTGCAACATCATTAAAAACGCAAAAACCTGCACCTTCGTTAAAACTTGCGTGGTGACTCCCCCCTGCTGTATTACATGCTAGCCCAAAATTTATTGCAAGTTTACTCGCAAGAACTGTTCCTCCAGTTGCAACGAATGATCTTTGAACAACACTATCATTTAATGGGAAGCCAATTTTTTTTTGACTTAAATGATCTAAAGTTTTGTTTTGAATATTTTTTATGTAATCTTTTGAATGAACCTGATTTAATGTTTCAAAAGAGCAAGGCTTTGGAACAAAAAACTGTTTTACGATATTTTTTTCTATAAGATGATTGGCTAGTTTGCCAAATTTTTTTATTGGAAATTTATTGTCGTCGTTAATTTTAGCGACATAGTCAGGATGATTGACTATAGGTAATTCCATTAGTTATCTATTAATCTTATTGGTTTTCCATCAACACATGCTTCTAAATTTTCAAACATTTGGGTGAAAAATATTGAGTAATTTTCTGCCGTTACATAGCCAAGATGTGGCAAAATTAAAGCATTTTGTACAAATCTTAATTTATGTCCTTCTGGTAATGGTTCTTTATCATATACATCTATTCCTGCACCTGCAATTACATTTGTCGATAATGCTATAATTAAATCATCTTCATTAACAATATGTCCACGCGATGTATTAATTAAGAATGTTGTTTTTTTCATTTTATCAAATTCTTTTAAAGTAATACAATCTTTATATCTATTACCTCCTTGGACATGTATTGAAATAAAATCTGAATTCTTTATTAAGTCCTCTTTTGTAGATGGTAAAACCTCTAATTCAGTACATTTGTTTAAATCTAAATTCTCACTCCATGCCACAACTTGCATTCCAAATGCCTTAGCAATCCTTGCTACTTGTGAACCAACTCTTCCCAATCCAATAAGGCCCAATATTTTCCCTTTTAATTCTACACCTACTGTTGTTTGCCAGTAGCCTTGATACATATTATCTATTTCTGTTTTAAAATTTCTAGCCAATCCTAATATTAAAGCCCATGTTAACTCACACGTTGGATTGATATTTATTTCTGTTCCAGTAACTATAATTTTTCTTTTCTTTGCTGCTTCAAGATCAATAGCTTTATTTCTCATACCAGTGGTAATTATATATTTTAAATTCAATAAATTATTGATCAAGTTTGAAGTGATCCTAGTTCTTTCTCTCATGACTAATAAAGCTTGAAATTCTTTTAGTTGTTCTATTGCATCATTTTCGTCAACAAAAGGTTCATTAAAAACTTTGACTTCATATTTCTCATTTAACGTCTTAAAATCAACAAATTCGTGTGAAACATTTTGGTAATCATCTAATATCGCTACTTTAAGCATTTTTAACTTTTTTGTTTGATAGAGTTATACCTGCAATAATGAATATTGCGCCTAATAAATGATAAAACATAAACTTTTCTTTAAAAAGAAGTATAGCCATTATAGATCCAAAGACAGGCATTAAGTGTAAAAATACTCCTGCTCTATTTGCCCCGATAATACCAATTCCTTTAATCCAAAAAAAGAAGGATGCAAGACCAGGAAATAAAACAACATATGACAATGTTAAAATGAATGGTTTATCAAGAGTAATTTGGTTTCCATAATTCATTTCTAAAATATAAATTGGTATTAAAAATATTAGACCAGTGATAATTACTACCTCTAATAATGTTATTTGCGAAATTTCGTATTTTTTTTTTTTAAGTAAAGCTGAGTATAATGCCCAAGCAAACATGCCTGTTGCCATTATCAAATCTCCTCTGTTAAAGGCTAAATTTTTTATAACGTCTATATCAGATTTGGTTATAATAAATAAAACGCCCAATAAAGATAAAATTACTCCAATAATTTGAAACTTACTTGTAGTTTCGATCCCTAAAATTGATGATATAAACATTATCCAAACTGGTATTGTAGAAATCATCAAAACTCCACTTATTACCTGCATATAATACAAAGAGTAATAAACAGTTGAATTAAAAATTGTTATACTCGTTATTCCTAAGATAATAAAGAAACCTAAATTATTAAATATATAATTTTTTTTTTTTAAAATTTCACTAAATGTGAAAGGTAACAAAATTAAACCAGCAAATAACCATCTATAAAAATTTAGAGAAAATGGTGGGATTTCATAAGTGCTTGCTGCTTTGCCAACAATAAAATTACCTGACCAAAAAAGTGTGGTTAGAATTAATAGTATATAAGCAAAATTGTTTTTGTTTTTCACAAAATTATGAAAATCTTATAGATCTATATGGTTCTAAATCCAAATTTGTTTGTTCGTCAGCAATCATTTTAGAAATGATTTTGCCTGAAATAGCTCCCAATGTCCAGCCAAGATGATGGTGACCAAATGAATAATAAACATTTTCGTAATTTTTTGATGGTCCAATTACTGGTAAAAAGTCAGGCAAAGTCGGTCTAAAACCTAACCATTCATCTTCATGATCCTCATTTTCAGGAATCCCGTTAATCATGTCTTTTGCGTTTAAAATAAGATTTTTAACTCTAGATTTTGATAGAGGATTTTTCAATCCACCAAATTCCACAGTTCCTACAACTCGTAAACCTTGCTCCATTGGGGTAATCCCAAAACCTCTATCTGACCAAACAACTGGTCTTGATAACAATTTTTCATAGTTTTTGAAATGTACATGATATCCTCTTTCAGTATCTAAAGGAATTTTTTCATGTAATTGGTCGGTTAATTTTTTAGAAAAAGCCCCACATGCAATGATAAGTTTATCAAACAAAAAACGTTGTGCATCAGATCTTAACACAGGTTTTTTATCATCAAAATCTAGATCCTGAATATTTAATTTCAAAAACTTTCCACCCTTGCTTAAATAACTTTCAAATAACTTTAATAATATCTTTTTTGGATTTCTAGCGTGTCTGGCATATTGATAATAAACACCTCCATGATAAAAAGGCTTAATATTTGGCTCTAGGTCGTGTATTTCCTTTGGTGTTAGTAATTGCTGATCAATACCTAATTCTTTTCTAATATTAATTTCAAGGTCTCTACTTTTAAGTCCTTTCTTTTCCCATACATATATAATCCCTTTACTTTGAACTAACCCTTCTAAATCTATATCTTGAAATAACTCGTCAAAAGACTCTAAAGATAAATTTAAAATTTGATGCATATATTTTGCTGTGTGCATCATTTTTGATTTTGAAGAATTGACGATAAATTTTGTAAACCACGGTATCATTTTAGGAATATAATTCCATCTGAGAGCTAAGGGGCCTCTACTGCTTAAAAGCATCGCTGGAACATCTGATAATATATCTGTTCTATTTAATTGAAGGGAAGCGTAGGGAGAAAAGTGTCCAGCGTTACCATATGAGGCAGCATTTCCTGGTTCATCTCTATCAAACAAAGTGACTTTATAACCTTTCTTTTGAAGGAATAGAGCTGAGCATACACCTTGTATACCTGCGCCAATAATTGCAACCCTTTCATTTCTTTGCATATGTCAATCTATTCAAAATCAAATATTTCTATCAGGTGACAAATTGATCCTGTGGAATAATGTAATTTACAGTTGAAGTTAGTTGATTATTTCCCTTGAATATATTTTTGTACTCATCACTATTCCAAGTGCAATCATCATAGATAACATTGATGATCCTCCGTAAGACATTATTGGTAAAGGAGAGCCTACTATAGGCAGCATACCAAGTACCATTAACATATTAACAGAAATATAAAAAAATATAGAGATTGCAAAACCATAGCAAAAAAATTTCCCAAAATAATTTCTAGAGTTCGAGCCAATAATTAGAATACGAAAAATGATAAAAGCATACAAAATTAATAGTAACACAGAACCGACGAAACCAAATTCTTCAGAAAATAATGTAAATATAAAATCTGTATGTTTCTCTGGTAAAAAATCTAAATAACCTTGAGTACCTTTTAAAAAGCCTTTACCAGTTAATCCACCTGAGCCAACTGCTATTTTAGATTGTATTATTTGATAACCTGCGCCAAGTGGGTCTCTATCAGGATTTATGAAAGTTAAAATTCTTAATTTTTGATATGGTTTTAACATTGAAATAACAAATGGAAATGAAATGACTAATCCTAAAAAGGAGTAAACTATGTATTTAATATTTATTCCTGCGAGCCATATTACTGCTATCCCACTGAGAGCAATCAATACTGATGTTCCTAGATCAGGTTGGCTTAAGACTAATAATATTGGGATAATCAAAATTATAAAAGGTATAATAAATTTTTTAACAGTATTAACTGCCTCGGGCTGAACTCTATGGTAGTATCTAGCTAAAAAAATAATAATTGCAATTTTCATAAGCTCAGATGGTTGTAGATTTATGAAATATAAATTAATCCATCTTTGAGAACCTTGTACAGTTGTTCCAAAAAAAGTAGCAGCTATAAGTAAAAGTAATACAAATAAATAAAATATTATACTTAGTGAAAAATAGTACTTAATGTTAATAAATGATAAGAACAACATCAAACTAAAAAATACCCCAAATCTTAAAGCATGATTAAAACTATGATAAAAGTTTCCATCACTTATATCAGTAGAGTACATTGCTATTATACTTATTACGCCTAATACGATTATCGAAATCAATAAATAAAAGTCCATAGATTTTATTTTTTGAAAAAAAGAAACTTCTCCAAATGTGCTATAACTTTTCATGATATTACAATATTATTATTTCTAATTATTTCTCTTTCATCATGTCTATCGATTATTTTTTTAAATAATTTTTTTGCTATTGGTGCAGCAGCAGAACTACCTGATCCTCCATGTTCAACCAATACTGTCATAGCATATCTAGGATTTTTATATGGACCAAATGCTATATACCAAGCGTGATCTCTTTCTTTATATGGGATTTGTTCAAGTTTTCTATCTAGCTCTCTTTCAGCCTCTGTGATCCTTTTTACCTGTGCTGTACCAGTTTTTCCTGCAAATTGATATTTTGGGTCTTCGATTCTTGAGGAATATGATGTTCCATAAACTTCGTTTGTAGATTTAAACATGGCATCTAATACGAATTTGACATTTTCTTTATTTCTTACCAATGGTGGATAATTAGAAGGAAGATCATAATCTTCGTTATTTTTCATTTCAGTTTTTATTTGATTAATATTTTTATTGTTTGGAATTAAAGTTGGGTAAATTTTATTACCACCATTTGCTAGTTGAGCTGTCATCAAAGTTAATTGCAAAGGCGTACTTTGAATATATCCTTGCCCAATCCCGGTTATTAATGTTTCTCCTAAATACCAATTTTGTCCGATTGCTTCTTTTTTCCATTTTGTTGACGGAAACACTCCCTTTTTCTCATTTTCAAAAAAATCTTTAAGAACGACATTTCCAAGACCAAATTTTCTAGCTGTCTCGTTCAATCTATCAACACCGAGTATTCTAGCAACCTCATAAAAGTAAATATCACATGATTGTTTAATTGCATTTTTTAAAGTCATATATCCATGACCTTTTTTTTTCCAACAATGAAATTTTTGCTCGTAAAAATCTATACTATCACTACAAAATACTTGCATATTAGGTTTAATGACATCATGCTCAAGAGCTGACAATGCAACAAGAGGCTTTATTGTTGATCCTGGAGAATAAAGTCCAGAAATGGTTTTATTAATTAATGGCTTAAATGGATTTGAATTAAGATCTCTCCATTCTTTAAGTCCAATTCCATATAAGAAATCATTCGGATTAAATGAGGGAGACGAATTCATTGCAATAATTTCTCCAGTATAAATATCCATCACACTTATCGAACCAGCCTCACCATAAAGTAATTCATTTGTGTAATTTTGTATCTGGGTGTCGATTGTAATTCTAAGAGAATTTCCTTGATCACCGTTTTGAACTTCAAGCTGGTTAATACGTTTTCCATAAGCATTTACTTCAAATCTTTGAATAGTATTAGTTCCAATTAGTTCACTCTCAAAAGTTTTTTCTAAACCATTTTTTCCTACTCTTAATCCTGGAACATGTCTTTCATTAATAATTTCGTTGGTAGATAAATCTTCCTTGCTTGCATAGGCAACATAACCAAGAACATGTGAGTAACTTTCATTAAATGGATAATTTCTGCCAACTGAAATAATTGGTTTGAGACCAGGTAAATCATATAAATAATAGTTTATTTTTGAAAATTCTTCCCAAGTTAAATTATCAGAAACAATAATAGTTTCCCAAGGCTTTTGTTTATTTTTAGTTTTAAATATTTTATCAACATCCTTATCGTTAAGGCTTAGGATTTGCTTAACTCTTGTTATTAGTATTCTAAAATCTTCTACTTGTTCTGGTATAACATGTAATTCATAGACATCTAAATTCCCAGCTATTGTTTCTCCAAAATAATCTTTAAATTCACCTCTAACTGGTGGTAACTTATTTTCTCTAATCCTATTTTTATCAGAAAGAGTTAAATATTTTTTATTTTGCTCAACCTGTAGATAGAATAATCGACCTACAATACCAAAGAAGACTACTGCTTTAGCTGCAGATGCCAAAAACATTCTTCGATTTATTAATTTTGATTTTCTAACATTCGATCCTATTCCATCACCCAACATTTAAACTCCTACAGATTTTATATAGTTAAAAATTCTTGCAAATAAGAAATAAAGTAAAAAAGTAAATGTTATGTTTGCAATTATTTCAAAAAAACTAATTTCAATAAGAAAGATAAAACTTAAAATTATTGAATTTAAGGAGTTCGCAAATAAAATTGCTATAAGAAAAACTAGAGAATCCTTATAAATATTTGGCCTTAAAGTTATATTCCTCAAATATGCAGCAAAAGCTATTATAGTTAGATATATAAAAGAACTTACGCCGATAGGATATCCTAGAGTTACATCATTTAAAATACCAGAAATAAATATTAATCCGTTACCTATTTGATCTGGATCTCTTAAGCTCCAATAAAAGATAATAATAAATGGTAAGTTAAAAGATATTAGCCCTATCTTTGCAACATCTATATCAAATTCGTTTAAAACAGAAAAATATAATAATATGAGTGGAAAATATTTAAAAAATTTATTTTTAAAATTAATTTTTTTTTGAACCATCTATTCCTCTTTAGCACCTATTGATTGAATTTTAACAAATGATAATTGTGTTAAATCAGAAAAAAATTCAACAGTAAGGTTTTCCATCTGATTATTTACTCTTCCAATTGGCAGTCCGGCCCTGAAATTTCCACCTGAGCCAGAGGTATAAACAATTGAATTTTCATTTAAATTAAGCTTATTTTTTGAATATTTAATGACACCATATTCCTTTCCTGTTCCACTTAAAATTGATTGAAAACTTCCAGGCTCGATAACAACTGGAATATTGCTATTTAAATCTGAAATTAGAATAGCTCTTGAAGTAGTATAGTTTACCTCAATTACTTGTCCTATAAGATAATTTTTCTCTAAAACAACCATTCCAATTTTAACTCCATCTTTACTACCCTTGTTCAAAATAATAGATTTTAAAAATTTCCCATCTTTATCAATTAAAACTCTTGATACAATTCCTTCAGAAAAAGTTGTATTTTCTCCAACAATTTCTTTCAATTTTTTATTTTCATTTTCAAGATATAAATAATTTAATTTTTCAGAAGTTAATTGGTCTATTTCATTTTTCAGATCTTGATTCTCTTTATAAACATTAAAATATTCATTGAGAAAATTAACAGTATCTTTAAATTTTTTTTCTGGGTAGCTCACTATTGCAGAAAGTCTATATGTAGCTTCATTTACACCAATTTTTATATATTTTATTCCGACAAAATTTAAATTTGATAAAAAAATTAAAACGATTGAAAATATTATAAGCGCTAATAAAGAAAATTGTTGTTTATTGCTTTTTTTTAAAAAGGCAGATCTAATGGCAATTATAAAGTCATCTCTGCCTGATGCCATTTATTCTAATACTCTGTAAGCATTGAAGAAAAAGTTTCCTCCTGATCTAAAGCCTTTCCTGTCCCTATTGCAACACATGCCAAAGGGTCTTCCGCAATGTGTACAGGCAAACCAGTTTCTTTCGAAAATCTTCTATCAATATTTTTTAATAGAGCGCCACCTCCAGTTAATGTTAATCCCATATCAACTAAATCTGCCGAAAGTTCAGGTGGAGTATTTTCTAGGGCCATTTTTATTCCACCAATCATTTCTTTTAATATTGGGTTTAATGCTGCCGCGGTATCTTCTTCGGTTACATTTATTTCTTTTGGTGTACCAGACCTGATATCTCTACCTTTTACAGGATATTTATTATTGTTAGTTGGTATAGCTGTTCCGACTTCTTTTTTAATTTTTTCAGCCGTACTATCGCCAATCAAAAGGTTATATTCCTCTCTCATATAATTTTGTAAAGCCACATCCATAGCGTCCCCTGCAATTCTTAACGATCTTGAGTATACAACACCACCTAACGACATAACTGCAATCTCTGTCGTACCTCCCCCTATATCAATTACCATGGAACCAGTTGCTTCTGAGATAGGTAGACCAGCTCCAATTGCTGCTGCTATCGGTTCCTCTATAAGTTGGACTTTTCTTGCTCCTGCTGCAAGTGCACTATCTTGAATAGCTTTTCTTTCTACAGGAGTTGAGCCAGTTGGTACACATATTAAAATTCTTGGATTTGCAAAAGTACTTCCTTTATGAACTTTTTTTATAAAATGCTTTATCATTTCCTCAGTAACAATAAAATCAGCAATAACACCGTCTCTAAGCGGCCTTATAGCCTGAATATTTCCTGGAGTTCTACCTAACATTGTTTTAGCTTCGTCTCCCACTGCTAAAACTGTTTTTTTACCCTTGTTATCAGCTACAGCAACTACTGAAGGTTCATTTAAAACCACGCCTTTAGTTTTTAATACAACAAGCGTATTAGCAGTTCCTAAATCTATAGCCATATCTTGTGACCAAATCCCTGTTATTCTATCGAACATTCCCATTTTATATTCCTCTCACTTTATTATCATACTCTTTGATAACTTGAGGGTTATCAGGAGCTGTTTTATCTCTTTTGATTATCATTTTATTTAATGCGTTTATATATGCATTTGCTGATGCGACCAGTGTATCAGTATCTGCAGCTTGTCCAACAGTTGTTTTTCCATTTTCCTCAATACGAACACTTACAGTTGCCTGAGCATCAGTTCCTTCAGTAACAGCATGTACCTGATATAACTGTAAATTAATATCATGTGGATATAAACTTTTAATACATTTAAATATTGCGTCTACTGGACCATCTCCCGTTTCAGTTGCTTCCTTTATTTCGCCAAATACATCCAACGTCATATCTGCCTTCTGAGGTTCTCCTGTCCCAGCAAAAACTTTCAAAGACTTTAAATTTATCGCGCTTACTTTATTATCTACAATTAAACTATCATCAACTAATGCAATAATGTCTTCGTCATAGATATGTTTTTTTTTATCAGCTAATACTTTGAATTTACCAAAAGCATTTTCAACTATATCATCAGTAACATCAACATAACCCAGACTAGTTAATTTATCTTTAAATGCATGTCTTCCAGAGTGTTTGCCCATCACTAAAGATGTTTGTTTAACACCTACACTTTCTGGTGTCATAATTTCATAGGTTTGTCTATTTTTAAGCATTCCGTCTTGATGAATTCCTGACTCATGAGCAAATGCATTCTTTCCAACAATTGCTTTATTAAACTGAACTGGAAATCCTGTTGCATTTGAAACTATCTTTGATGCCTTACTCAAAAGTTTTGTATTAATTCCAGTTTCAAAAGGCATTAAATCAGGTCTTGTTTTCATTGCCATCACTACTTCTTCAAGTGCTGCATTGCCTGCTCTCTCACCAATTCCATTTATTGTACATTCTATTTGTCTAGCACCTGCTTGAACTCCTGCTAAAGAATTTGCAACTGCTAAACCTAGATCATTATGACAATGTGTTGATAGAATTGCTTTGTCAATATTTGGTACTTTGTTTAATAACGTTTGAATTATTTTTGTGAATTCGGATGGAACTGTATAACCAACAGTATCTGGAATATTTATTGTCTTAGCTCCACAACTTATTGCTAGTTCTACTGTTTTGCACATATAATCCATATCAGTTCTTGTACCATCTTCGCACGACCATTCTACATCGTCTGTAAATTTTCTTGCGTATGTTACATGTTCTTTAATCGACTCATAAACTTGCTCAGGTGTTTTGTTTAACTTATGCTTCATATGAAGTGGACTAGTAGAAATAAAAGTATGAATTCTAAATCTTGGCGCATGTTTTAACGCTTCATAACATCTATCGATATCTTTTTTAGAGTGTCTTGCTAAACCTGCGGGGATGGAATTTTTTAAAACTTTACTCACCTCTGTTACAGACTCAAAATCTCCGGGAGATGCAATAGGAAAACCAGCCTCGATTATATCAACACCAAGCTCATCAAATACTCTTGCTATTTGAATTTTTTCCTCCAAACTCATAGATGCACCTGGAGATTGTTCTCCATCACGCATAGTTGTATCAAATATAAATACTCTATTTTTATTGCTCATTTTTTTAATTTTTAAGGCCTCGCATAATACAATCTCTAAGAGAGATTGCAAATATTTACAATGATATTAAGTTAAAATTTACTTCTTATCGCTGTCAATTAGTTTTTTCTTGCCAATCCAAGGCATCATCCCTCTTAATTCTGCTCCAACTTTTTCTACAGGGTGTTCGGCCAATTTTGCTCTAATTTTTAAAAATTCTTTCTGACCATTTTTACACTCATCCATCCACTGTTTTGTGAATTTACCTGATTGAATATCATTTAAGACCTCTTTCATTCTTTTTTTCGTCTCTTCTTTGTTTACTATTCTAGGTCCGGACATATATTCGCCGTACTCGGCTGTGTTTGATATAGAATAATTCATATTAGCAATTCCACCTTCATAAATTAAATCAACAATCAATTTTACCTCGTGAACAGTTTCAAAATATGCCATTTCAGGTTCGTAACCAGCTTCAACTAAAGTTTCATATCCATTTTTAATAAGTTCAACTAAACCTCCACAAAGAACTGTTTGCTCTCCAAATAAGTCAGTCTCAACTTCATCTTTAAATGTAGTTTCAATTATACCTGATCTTCCTCCACCAATCGCGGATGCATAAGACATTGCTATATCTCTAGCATTTCCGGAACCATTTTGATGAACTGCAAACAAACATGGCACCCCTCCACCTTTCTCAAATTCACTTCTTACAAGATGTCCCGGTCCCTTAGGCGCGACCATGAAAACATCCAGATCTTTTCTTGCTTTAATTAAATCATAATGAATATTAAGGCCGTGGGCAAAAGCAATAGATGTTCCCTCTTTTACTCTTTGTTCGATATGATTCTTATAAATCGTTGCTTGTAATTCATCAGGTGTCAAAATCATAACTACATCTGCCCATTCAGCCGCGTCAGACAAATTCATTACTTTAAGTCCTTTTGACTCTGCTTTTGATTTGCTAGAAGATCCATCTCTTAAAGCAACAACAACTTCTTTTACTCCACTATCTTTTAAATTAAGTGCATGGGCGTGTCCTTGACTTCCATAACCAAAGATAGCAATTTTTTTATCTTTTATTAAGTCTTTATTTGTATCTTTCTCGTAAAAAATTTTCATTATTCTCTCCTATTTATTTAAATATTTCTGATCCTCTTGTCATTGCAACAGCTCCTGTTCTTGAAACACTTACTAAACCAAATTTTTTTAAACTTACTATCATTTTATCAATTTCTCTTCTTAAAGCAGTTATTTGTATTACATAAGATTTGTTTGTTTTATCCAATATTACAGGATTAAATTTTTTACAAGCTTTTAAAGCTTTTTCTCTTTTACCATTTTTACCAACCACTTTTAAAAGAGCCATTTCTTTAAAAATCACCTGCTTATCCTCTCTTTTAAAGTCTGCAACATTATGAACTGGTACTAATTTTTTTAATTGTAACCTTATTTGTTTAATAACTTGGGGAGTTCCGGTAGTTACAATAGTTATTCGAGAAATATTTAACTTCTTGTCAACCTCTGCAACCGCTAATGATTCAATATTATAACCTCTTCCTGAAAATAATCCTGCTATTCTAGCAAGTACTCCGGCTTCATTATCTACCCATACAACAATTATATGAGTATCAAATTTTTCTTTATTATTAGAGATGCTATATGCAGAACGTGCTTTACTCATTAAACCAGGGTCTTTCCTTTTCCAGTAATTTTATTTTCTTTTTGATCTTTAGGACCTAAAAGCATTTGATTGTGTGGTTTTCCAGACGGTATCATTGGAAAACAATTCTCTATTTTATCAACTAAACAATCAAAAATTACTGGTCTATCTGTATTAATCATTTCAATAATCTTGTCATCTAATTCTTCTGGTGTTTTTGCTCTGATCCCTACACATCCGTAAGCCTCAGCTAATTTTACAAAATCTGGCAGTGCAGCTGTATAGCTCTCTGAATAATTTTTATCATGTAATAATTCTTGCCACTGTCTAACCATTCCCATGTATTCATTATTTAAAATGAATATTTTGATTGGAAGGCTATATTGAACTGCGGTTGAAATTTCTTGCATAGTCATTAGAACGGATGCTTCTCCTGCAATATCAATTACTAATTTATTTGGATTTGCAATTTGAACACCGATAGCTGCAGGTAGACCGTACCCCATTGTTCCAAGCCCACCTGAGGTCATCCATCTATTTGGCTTATCAAACTTATAGTGTTGAGCGGCCCACATTTGATGTTGACCAACCTCAGTTGTTATAAAGGTATCTTTATTTTTTGTGAGCTCGTATAACCTTTGAACTGCATACTGAGGTTTTATACTTTCTTCACTATTTATATATCCAAGAGAATCTACGGCTCGCCATTTTTGAATCTGCTCCCACCATTTTGAAATATTTGATTTATTAGATTTAGAAAAATTTGGTTTTTCTTTTTTAAGTGTTTTAATTGTATTTTTTAAAACAGATGCAACATCACCAACTATTGCTAAGTCAACTTTAACATTTTTGTTTATGGACGAAGGATCAATATCAATGTGTACTTTTTTCGATTTTGGAGAAAACTCATCAAGCTTTCCTGTAATTCTATCATCAAATCTGGCTCCAATGTTTATCATCAAATCACATCCATACATCGCATTGTTTGCTTCATAAGTACCATGCATTCCAAGCATTCCTAAAAATTGGTTATCTTCACCTGGATATGCCCCAAGACCTTGTAGTGTAGAAGTGATAGGGAAACCTGTTGCATTCACCAGTTCTCTCAAGAGTTTACTGGCCTCATTACCTGAATTAATTACACCACCACCAGAATAAATTATTGGTTTCTTTGATTTAATAATTAATTTAATTAAATCATTTATTTCATTTTGAGAATAAAAATTGTGTGATTTCCCATTTAATTTTTTATTTTTTACTGCTTTAGAATAAACAGATTTATTAAACTGAATATCTTTTGGTATATCAACTAATACTGGGCCAGGCCGTCCTGTTGTTGCAACTTCGAAAGCTTTATTAATAGTTTTTGCTAAATCTTTAACATCTTTTACCAACCAATTATGTTTTGTGCATGGTCGAGTTATGCCTGTTGTATCACATTCTTGAAATGCATCTGTTCCAATTAAATGTGTGGGTACTTGTCCAGAAATACATACCAATGGAATAGAGTCCATATAAGCATCGGTTAATGCTGTAACAACATTTGTTGCACCTGGACCAGATGTAACTAATATTACACCAGGTTTGCCAGATGATCGTGCATATCCTTCGGCTGCATGACCCGCTCCTTGTTCATGCCTTGCTAAAATATGCTTGATACTTTTATGATTTTTTAATTCATCATAAATTGGCAAAACAGCTCCTCCAGGATAACCAAAAATAAATTCGACTCCATGATCTTCAAGACATTTAAATACGATTTCAGCCCCGGAATATAATTTTGACATCTAGGTAATCTAGCTGAAGTTGTGCTAAAAGGTCAAGGTTTAGAAGTTAATTAAATAATTTTTTTATTGAGGCATTTGACTCGTCGGCACTTATTTTTTTCCAGTCTTTCATTTGTCCCCTCGCCCATGTAGCTTGTCTTTTGGCGTATTGTCTTGTTTTTATGACCATAAGTTCAATTGTTTGATCGCTATTAAGCTTTTTATCTAAAAAATATTTAATCTCATTTACTCCAATTATTTTAGTTGAGCTATAACTTTTTGGAACCTTGATTTTTCTCATTTTTTTTACCTCTTTTATTCCGTAAGGAAGCATTTTTACAACGCGTAATTTTATTCTGTTCAAGAGTAATTCTTTAGGACAATTTATATACAACTTAACAAAATCTGTACTTAGAAAAATTGGTTTAGTTTCTTTATGCCAATCTGATATTGACTTTTTTGTGTATAATTTAACTTCATATGCTCGAATAGATCTTTGAATATCCTTTGAGTTTATGTAATTTTTTATTTTTGGATCTATTTTAAGTAATTTTTTATAAAAATGAGTTTGTCCTAATTTTTTTTGAAGATTTGTAATTACTTTTCTTTTCTTCATCGATATTTTAGGAATTTTTACAAGTCCATTTATAAGGGCTTTAAAATATAAGCCTGTTCCACCGACTAAAATTGGGATTTTTTTTCTTTTTTTAATATCATAAATTATTTTTGATGCCTGTTTTAACCACTGACCAGTTGAAAATTTCTTTTTAATACTTATAAAACCATATAAGTGATGTTTTACATTGCTTTGCTCATTAAAGCTTGGTCTTGCGGTTAATATTTTAAATTCTTTGTAGATTTGCATACTATCTGCATTAATTATTTCTCCTTTAATTTTTTTTGCTAATTTAATTGCAAAACGAGATTTGCCCGATGCTGTTGGTCCTGAAATTAAAATTATTTTGGACTGGATGTCCATATTTAATCTAGCTTAACACCAATATATCTTTTTTGATTTTGGTTATTATAAATTACTACAAGTATGGTTTTTTCTGTACTTCTTAAAGCAGAATTAACTACAATGTTTAAATCACCTGGTGTATTGATATTTCTTTTTTGTGCTTCAATAATTATATTGCCTACTTTTAAATAATTTACAGGACTATCTTTATCAATTTTTGTTATCACTACTCCTGAAGTATTTTTTGGTAATTTTCTGGTAGAAATATCTTTTTCATTAATAGGTCTTACCTCTATTTTTAAACCTTCTATTCTAGTCTGTTTTGGTTTTTCCTCTTTTTTGAGTTGTGGCTTAAAGTCTTCAGATGTTTCTAATCTTCCAAGTGTAATTTTTTTTATAACTTCTCTCTTATTTCTCCAAACCTTAACTATTACAGTAGTTCCAACTTCGGTTTCAGCTACTATCTTTGGAAGTTCTTTCATTTCATTTATTTTTTTACCATCAAATTCTAAAATAATATCTCCAGATTTAATTCCCCCTTTATCTGAAGGACTTCCATCTGCAACACTTGCAACTAATGCTCCTCTTGGTTCATCAAGGTTTTCTACTTCCGCAATTTCATTAGTTACATTTTGTATTCTAACACCAAGCCAACCTCTTTTTGTCTCTCCATATTTAATTAATTGATTAATAACTTTTTTTGCACTATTTGAGGGAATTGAAAAACCAATACCTATAGATCCGGATTGACCAAGTATTGCTGTATTGATACCAACTACATCACCGTTCATATCAAATAGAGGTCCACCAGAATTTCCAGAATTAATTGAAGCATCAGTCTGTATATAATCTTCATATCTAGATAATCCTATGCTCCGATTTCTTGCAGAAATAATTCCCGAAGTTACTGTGCCACCTAAACCAAAAGGATTACCGATTGCTATAACCCAATCTCCCACTCGTGCAGTATCAGAATCTCCAAATTTTACTGGTGAAAAATTTTCTTTTGATTTTATTTTTAAAACAGCAATATCTGATAGTGGATCTGCACCAACTATTTCTGCTTGATATTCTTTTTCACCATTCACAGTTACAAAAATATCTTCCGCACCTTGGATTACATGATTATTTGTTACAACAATTCCATCTTTACTTATAATAAATCCAGACCCAAGAGCACTGGTTCTTCTCTGCTGTGGTTCGCCAAAATCTCTAAACATATCTTCAAAAGGTGATCCTGGAGGAAATTCAAATGGAAAAGGATTATTTCTAGTTGTTATAACTTGTGTTGTAGATATATTGACTACTGATGGCATTAATTTTTCAGCTAAGTCAGCAAAAGAACTCGGAATTTCTTTACTTTGAGCGTTTAAAGAAAAGAAAAACAATATTATGTAAACTGAAAATTTTTTAAGCATCATTTTTTAAATACCAAATAATAACAAATCCTATAACGGCAAAAATCAAACCTCCAGATCTTAATTGTCCGTCTGATATTTGATTTAGCTTGGATAACATATTTTTCATTTTTGATGGAAATATAGCATATAGTAATCCCTCAATAAAAAGAAACAATCCTAAAGCTATAATAAGCTCCCTCATGTTTTAAAGTTATTGTTGATTTTGATTTATATTTCCAAAGAATTTGAAAAATTCGCTATCAGGCGAAAGTATCAAAGAAGTTTCAC
>MDSZ01243263.1_pt1 | contig 19952 bp, 4 predicted proteins | sample 811201 | NCBI WGS metagenome assembly MDSZ01 (sample SAMN05326647, study PRJNA326480) | marine metagenome | isolation source: seawater | place: Indian Ocean: North | collected 2010 | reverse complement strand
GGCGGCGGCGGCCGAGGTGGTGGCGATGGCAGGACGGAGCTCCGCCTGGTGCCGCGGCCGGGAACGCTTGAGAGCACGGCAGGCAGCGTGGTGCCGGAGCGCGCGGTGACGTCCCCCGCGCGCGCTACGGGCGCCACGGCCGGCGCCGCGGCGGGCGTCGCCCCGAGGCTCGCGAACTCCTCGACGAGGGTGAGCACGTCGGTGCGGCCGATCTGCGGCCGACCGAGCTCCGGCAGATGCGCCACCGACGGCAGCGCGAGCGACGTGAGGTCAGCCAGGAGGACCTCGCCGACAATCTGTTCCGCGGCGGGGCGGCGCGTGAGTGTCACGCGCGGAGCGGGCGCGCGCGACGGGGACAGGCACGGCGGGACGACGGGAGGCAGCGCACCGGTGCCGGCGAGAGAGGGCGCGGCAGCGTCTCGGCCGCGGCGGCTGGCGGCGGTGCGCCCACCGCGCGAGCCGCACGCTGGCGATGTCCGTCGATCTCCTGGTCAAGGGAGGGCGAGCCGAAAGTGGCCGACGCCGCCGCGAAGAGGAGCACGAGGCGATGCATGCCACGGCGTGCAATTTTTTGCACCGGCGCAGCGTGCCCGCCGTGCAAAATGGTATAAGTAAGTCTGCCGTTGACTTATTACTACATGTAGTAAGAACGTGCTAAGCACATCTTTCGGACCACTCGCACTGGAGCCCTCCGCGGCCTATCAACCGTGAGAGTAGGAAGTCCACCTCGCGCCGCTCGAAGTAGTCGCCTCGTCGCCGCTTGCGGTGGCCGTCGTCGCCGCGTAGAACCGAGAGTGGATGGCTGTGGTTTGGAGCAAGGCACCCAACATCGCAGAGGCCATCCACGTACGAGATCGTCGGCTCCGGCTCGGGTTGGCGCGTTCAACGAGCTGGGCTCGCGATCGCAGGCCGCGCCTCCCCTTCCACCCACGGCCGTCGAGTCTCGATCTATTTCTTCGGTGCGCGCTTCATACCCTTCCTACGCGGCTTCCGAGCACTCTCTTCGACCTGGACGCCCTCGCTCGCGTCCGCCAGGCTCGGGCCGAGATCGACCTTTTAGTCACGGCGGAAGAATTCTGTCTGGGAGTAGGAATTCCTACTATTATACGATTATCAACCCAAGAGGGTACCGCCGGCGCACTGCCCTTCCGCGATTTCCGTGGTCGCGCCGCGCAATTCGCCACAACTAGCCCCGTGCTCCTGCAGTCCTACACAAGGTGTGAGGGCTGAATTTTCTAAAGCTCTCACAGTAGCTTTCGTCAGCAAGTTCCCACTCATGGTCCTGCGTACCGTACTGTAGCGCGTCACAACGCCCGCCACCTCCTCCTCGAGCTCGTTGATATCCCTCACCTCGAGGATGCGCAGGCTGCGGCCCCTATCCGTCAACACATACTCCTTCCCCGCCGCGTGCTTCCTCGCCAACGAGTTGAGAGTCGACGTCCCAGTTGTAGAGAGTCGTCCCGTTGAGAGTCGTCCGTTGGGGGTCGCCGAGAATGTCCCACCCTCCCCGCACTTAACGCACGTCCCGTTGATGACGTGCGTGGCGCCGCGCATATCGTGCCGGCCGTTCCCAGAGCAGTCCTTCCCGTCCCGCTTGTCGCCCATGCACTCGGGACACCGGACATCTGGAGCGGTTGGCGGGCCGATTCCGCCTCTCCCCGGCAAGCCCCTCATGAACACCTGGAAGATTGCCTGGCGGGCGCCATTCGGCTACGCACGTCGGCTTCCTGGAGCGGAAGGAGAGGCTCTGCGCGCGACCAGCTCCAGAACGGCACAGCGAAAAAAATGTTTTTTTCCGATCGCGTACAAATGCCCCGTGTGCTGTCAAGCGCCCCGCGCGTGCACTCTCCCGCGTCCCGTTCGGCGCCCCCGCTCTCGCCTCAGACTAGTCCCGCTCATCGCCCTCCCCGCGCGCCGCCCGCGTCCTACTGGATACCAGCACCCCGCGCCGACGCCTCCTGCGCCCGCCTCTCCCCCCATGCAAGATTCGTGTTCAGTTTGGTGCTTCTCGTCAAATATCCAGCCGATGTTACGCATTCCGCGTTTACGAGATTGTTGAGTCGCCGCAGGATAGCTGGCCTCACCGGGCTCTCGCGGGGGGCTCATTCACAGCACTCGCAGTTTTGTAGACTCGAAATGACCCCTGTGGTGTACTCTCACCAGTAAAGCTGTACAATAGAGCTGTAACGGTAAGTTACCCTACCTAGAGCTGTATGGTACATCGCAAAATATAACCCCAGAGGGCCAGCGCGCCAGGGGACGTCGTGGTGGCGGCTAATTTAGAGGGCACGTGTTGCTCGCGGCCACTGAGGACTGGCGACAACGCACATGACCTTCGGCGGAGGCACGAGACAGCTGCTCAATCTGGCGATGCAAGGAGGTGAGGGTTGCGCCTCGGAGGATTGCAGTATCGCCATCACAACCGGGCTGCATGTATGGAGCGGCGCGGCATATCTACCGACGCTCGGCTCCTCCCGGGTGGTTCCCGATGAGGGGCATTGGCTGGGCACAGCGCGTTCATCGGGAGCTCTCACGCTCAGCACGAATTTCGAGGTCGGTGAGCCGAGCTGCGCGTGGTTTGATCTGGCATTCACTGCTGATGACAACTTGATTCACGTGGAGCTGAATGGACAGGTCATCGACGTGCCACCACATGAGCGTAGCCGGCTCACCCATCGGCCGGGCTTGTTGGCACCGAGAGGCCAGGGGCTCTTTTGGACGGGGACTAACACACTCGTCGTATCCGTGGCGAGCGGCCCAGTCGCAACGGGAGTGTACATTCAGGGCCACATTCAACTTCTGTGCCCCCTGGCAGAAGCCACGCTCCGTGTGCAGCCGAGCAACGGCCCAATAAACGGCGGCACACTCGTCGAGGTGACTTCGAATGTGAACCTTTACCACGGCTGTGCTGCCACATGCGTGTTTGGGCGTCAAGCTGTCGTCGCGTCATCAGCGGGGGCCTCTGCAGTGCAGTGCAGAACCCCGTCGAAAGCAGCGCAGACATGGAGCACGGTCGAGCTGCACACCGAGTTACAGGGCAGTGCGCGGACGGGCTCATTGCGGCAAGCTCGCGCGGCAAGGTTTTACTTCTACTCGGGGCCGCTTGTCTCCTCTGTAGGGCCCGCACTCGGGCCTGTACGTGGGGGCACGCTGGTCAAAGTAGCTGGCCGCTTCGAGACTATGCTTGGCCTCCGCTGTCGCTTCGGCAGAGGGTCTCTCCCCATGGTCGCGCCGAGCACGGTGGATCCGTCATACTTGGACTGCACGAGCCCTGCACAGCACGAGAGCGGTCTCGTTCGAGTGTACGTCAGCGGCAACGGACAGCAGTTCGTCTCGGGCCCGGGATTTCAGTACGTCAGAACCCTCCGAATTCTGCGTGTAACTCCGCGCAGAGTGCTCAGTGAAGGCGGCATGATGGTGACCGTTCACACCGACGGCTCTCACGAGTATTTCGGAGCGCGTGGGCCGCCATTTTGCTTAATCGGGTGGGCGAATACGCCAGCGAGCGTCGACGGAAGGTCGCTGCTATGTCGCGCGCCCAGTGCAGAGCCTGGGTTCGCTGCGGTGGAGGTGAGCACGAACGGAAACGACTACACAGTACAAGGCCACCACATCGAGTTTGTCCTCAGCAAGCTTCTGAGGGTAGAGCCAACAAGCGGGCCGCGGAGGGGAGCGACAACCGTCACAGTGACGGGTCAGGAGATGTTGGCAGGTGCACGATGCACCTGTGGGTTCGATGGGGTGCAGAGTCCAACGAGCGAAGCATCGGAAGGCGGCGAGAGCGTCGTGTGCATCCAGCCGGCGCTCGGAGGGAGCGGCTGGGTTGGGGTGAAGATCGCATTCGACGGGGTGGCTGTGCACAGCACGTTGCAGTTTTTTGTCTACGCAGACGTGGCATGCTCGACACTCGCACCGCCGCTCGGGCCGTCGCGCGGCGGCACGCGCGTGGCGGTGGTGGGCGGCGGCTTCCGCGACGCGTACACGCTGCGCTGCCGTCTCGAGAATGCGTCGCGCGCGGTGCTCGCGCGGTACGTCGACGAGTCGCAGCTCGAGTGCGCGTCGCCGGTGCACTCGGTCGGCGCGAAGGCGGTGGGCGTGTCGATGAACGCGCAGCAGTACGCGCCGGCGGCGTCGTCGGCTGCGGCGGCGTCGTTCACGTACCAGCCGTCGGCGGCGGTGAGCTGGGTCGCGCCGGCGCGCGCGCTCGCGGAGGGCGGCGCGCCGCTGACGGTGCGCGGCCGCGGCTTCTCCCTCCTCTCGTCGTCGTTGGGCTTCCTGACGTGCCGTTTAGCCCGGATCGTTCGTCGTGCCGTTTTTGTCGATGCCCACGCGGTTTCGTGTCCCCCTGGCTCTACTGTTCTCGGGCTCCGCTCGCTGTCGGTGAGCAACAACGCGCGCGACTACACGCCTTCTTCCTTGGTCGAATTCGTCGCGTTCGGCCTTGCCCGTGTCGAGCCCTGGATAGGCCCGCGCCGTGGCGGCACGGCCGTCACCTTGGTGTCGTCTACGCCGTCAGCAGCACCTCTTCGCTGCCGATTCTCACACGATGCGAGTATTCCAGCCACGTCTCGCGGACCGCATCGCTCGGTCTGCGTTTCGCCCAGCTCTTCGTCACTAGGCTGGGTCCGCCTGGATGTTCTCGACGACTTGGGCTTCTTACTCGCCACATCCACCTTCTTCTATCAACAACCTCTTGTCCACTCCGCATTCACTCCTGCCGCCGGCCCCCAGCATGGCGGCACCGCGGTGCAGGTGATGGGCGTCGGCTTTCGTGCTCCGGATACTGCGCTCTCATGTCGATTCGGCAGCCCAGAGCATACTGTCGCCGCGAGGTTCATCTCTGACAGCCTTCTTGAGTGTGTCTCTCCGTCGCACGCACCAGGTGTGGTGCTATTGCAGACCTCTCTGAATGGTCAGCAGTTCGGCGGTAACAGCTTCACGTTCAGCTTCCATGCTGATGTGGCCGTGACGAGCGTACTGCCGCTCCGTGGGGCGTGCGAAGCACGGATTGTTGTCACTCTTTTCGGCTTCTTCCCATCAGCGGACTTGCCATTGCGCTGTCGATTTGGCGATGTTTCGGTCGTTGGTTCGCGAGCCACGGACTCGCGCGTTCGTTGCGAAACACCACAGATGCCTCCAGGATATTTGCCGGTCGAGGTTAGTGTCAACGGTCATGAGTTCTCCGCCACCAATGTCCTTTTTCTCTCGCAGCAAGTGGTGGTCACGCATGCGTCCCCAACTTCAATATCAAAGCGAGGGGGTGAAGAAGTGCGCGTGAACGGTACCAACTTCATGCCCCCGGATGAAGGCACCTTGTGGTGTCTCTTTGGTCAGAGCTCACCCGTTCTTGCTCATTGGGACTCGTCGAGTCTCCTGAAGTGTGAGTCCCCGCCGTCGCGGGAGGAAGGGCTGGTTACGATAAGTGTTATGAGCGAGCATGCCGTATTCCGCTCGCATGCTGCTGTCTCTCTACTACCCCGGCCGAGACTGCATGCACTACGCCCCCTCTCTGGACCAAATCGAGGAGGCACTGCCGTCACCCTCCACGGGGAGGGTTTTGGCGCCTCTTCTGCTGACAGATGCTTCTTTGGAAACATCATGGTGATTCCGAAACGAACATTAGCTACCGGCGGCTACGAATGTGTCTCGCCCACCGTACCTTCTCCTGTCTCTGTCCGGGTGTCAATCAATCAGGACGCCTCGTTTGCGACGCAGTACTTCCATTATACTCCTGAATCTGCGATACATCGGCTGAGACCACTGCACGGACCTGTGGAGGGTGGGACGGAGGTAGAGCTGGCGGGAATTCATTTTTTGCTAGGCGTCGCAGCTATATGCACATTCAATGCAACGAGCACAGCTGCCACAGTGGCTTCATCGGTGCTCGCGAGGTGCATTGCGCCTAGGCACTATGCAGGTCATGTGGCGGTCGAGATCAGCACAGGTGATGAGCTAAGCCATTCGCATGTTCAGTTCGAATACTTGTCGGCGATCTTCGCGAGCATTTCTCCTCTCAGTGGACCAATTCGGGGAAACACGACTATTCTCGTGACGGGAGGCCGTTTCTCTGCTCCCTGCCTGAACTGCCAACTTAATGGAGACCTGTGGTGTCATTTTCAGCGGAGCCCGAGAGTCCCAGCTTTCTACGATTCAGCGAATCAGCTCCGCTGCAGCACGCCTCGATATTCGGCACCGGGGGTAGTTACCGTCACAATCACCTCTGGTGTCGAGGTTGCCCGTTCTCAATTCTATTTTGAGCACGCCATGCGTATTTTCCACGCACTCCCGATATTTGGGCCAATTATGGGGGGGTCGCGGGTTCTCTTGCACGGCCAGCATCTCTCGATTCGTTCTGCGATATTCTGCCGCTTTGGCAAGCACCCTGTCCTCGCTCGTGCAGTCTCCGCCGGAGTGGTCGAGTGCGTCTCTCCACGTTCCTCTCTCGGATTTCGCCCCCTTCTGATTAGTTCGAACGATCAGAACTACTTGGACACCGGAATCACGTTCGAATACCAACAAAAATACACTTCTTTCGTGATCGCGCCGATGAGTGGTCCGGTCTTTGGTGGGACTGAGACGCTCCTCGAAGGTGGTCCGTATTCCAAGCGTCCCGCCGCCATGCGCTACACGAAGTGCAGATTTAACGACAGCACAGCTGCCGCGACTTATGCACATCTGGGCGCAATTCTCTGCCTGAGCCCAAGGGCGGGTGGAGGGGTTGGAGCCGTGTCCGTTGCTTTGACTTGCAATACACAGCAGTACCACGGCAGGCCACTTCTGTTTGTATACCTCTCTGTCCGAATTGAATCTATGGGACCACTGCGAGGGCCCCAGGAAGGGGGCACAAAGGTCAGAATTGGCGGGAGTGGCTTGTATCAGCCACTGGGAGACGGCGCCTGGTGCAGCTTCAATGGGAGGAGGCAGCGCGCGTCCTTTGTTAGTAGCAGCGTCCTGCGCTGTGCCGCCCCACGTGGCAGGGAGAAAGCTGCGGTTCGACTTGGTGTGCACATTGGAGGCGTAACGTTGCCCATTCTCACAGAAACATATGTGTACACCGGGGTCTCACTGGCCAGGAACATCCAACCCCTTGCGGGCGGACTCGGCGGCGGCACGCTCCTCGCCGTCTCTGGCTCGGGCTATGGCGGCGGCGGCGGCGGCGGTGGAGCCGGCCTCGGCACGACGGCGTCGGCGGCACGGTGCCGCATCGGCGACGCGTCGGTGCCGGCGCGGCGCGCGGCGGCGGGCGTGCTCGCGTGCGCGACGCCGCGCGCGCGCGCGCCTGGGTACGTTGCTGTCGAGGTGGCGGCCGATGGGCACGAGTTCACGTCGGGCGGTGCGCACTTTGAGTACTTCGTCATTCCCACGATTCATGCCATTGTTCCAACGAAGGGCCCAAGTACTGGTGGTGTTCTTGTCGCTCTACATGGCAGCTCCTTTCCCCGCCGTGCTGTGTTGCTTGGCTCGTTCTCTTGTGCATTCAATCGGAGCCTCTCTAGTACGGTGTTCACAACTACCTCTCTCATCTACTGCAGGACCCCCTCGTCTTCCATCGGCGTGATGCAAGTTGCTCTCTCGGCTGGACACGTTCTTTCCTCCACTACCTTCGCTCTCTTCGAGGCGTACACATTGAGGGTCGCTGCCATTTTGGTTTCGCGTGGGTCTGCCACCGGGACGATTTCGATTTCGGTACAGGGTGCTGCTTTCCGTCCGTGCATGTCGCTCGGGTGCTTTTGCTTCCTTGCTTCGATTCCCTGGCTTGCACACGTGGAGTCTTCTTCCCAGCTGACGTGCAACGCTGCAGTGGGGCTCACTGACGCTTCCTCTCTCCTACTAAACCTCGATGGCTCTGAGCACTCGGTGACGCATCATATTCACTCAGCTGTGTCGCCACTTATAGAGAACATCCATCCGCGTGGAGCACCACTGCTTGGTGGAACACCTGTAACGGTAGTGGGAAGAGACATGCGCAGAGTTACCGCGTGCCAATTTGGAATGCGTAAAACCCTTGCCTACCTACGTTCTGACAGCACTGTGTTTTGCATTGCCCCCCAGGCCTCACAGCCGGATGTCGTGGGTCTGAAACTTCTGGACAATGTGCATGGGCTTTCCTCGCCATCGAAACCTTTCGTGTTTTTCATCCCCCCCACTCTTGAGTCCATTGTGCCTTCTGGTGGGCCTGATCGCGGGGGTACAATCGTGATGCTCAGTGGATCTCACTTCTCACACGCTGCCTCTCTTCTCTCCCTCGTCGCCTGCCGCTTCAATGACACCAACATCAGGGCCAACTTTGTATCCGCTGAAAGTGTTAATTGTGCTGCACCTCAGCATCACCCTGCAATCGTTTCGGTCGAGATGACAAACAACCTGCTCCAGTTCACTGCTGGGGGCATTCTGTATACATACGTGAGTTGTTCCATTCAGCGGGCGTTCCCTTCCACTGGCCCAACACTCGGCGGATCTCGCGTCTCCATATCTGTTGGCGGGCTAACGCCCCCGTCGGTATACTCAAGCATCCGTTGCCACTTTGGCGACGAAGTGGTCCGTGCATGCCCCAAATCACATCGCCCGCCTATAGCTAGCCTGCCAGTTAGAACCTCACCCCCACACCGCAACGGATCTTTTGTACTTGACCATTCCACGTACCGCCACTGCAGGTTCTCGCATCCCTTGAAGCGACCGGTCGACTCACTTGCCGGTCCCCGTCAGGCTCCAGAGGCAAAGCAATGTTACGGATGAGCCAAGATGGTGCAGTCTTTGCCGGCAGCGTGCCCTTCTACTTCCATGAAGGTATCGAACTCAGCAGAGTTAATCCGGCAGTCGGGCCGCAACATGGCGGGTCGGTGATCACATTAATCGGTCGAGGATTCAGTAGGGTTCCATCCGCGTGGTGCAGCTTCCAAGGAGGTGACGAGTTGCCTTCCAAGATGGTACTGGCACGCACTGTATCTGATCAGTTGGCAGAGTGCATTTCACCGGCTTTCTTCCTGGGAACCTCGCTCGTCAAGCTCTCGCAAAATGGTGTGCATCCTTTCTCTTCTCTCTCTTTGGCGTACGAATTTGTCACGCAAGCGGTCGTCTTGGGAGTCGTCCCTACCTCGGGTCCGACCTCCGGCCAAAGTAGTATTCACGTCCTGGTGACCGGCAGCTCGCACCAAAATGCGAATGAGGAAAGCCTGAGATGCAGATTTGGGAACAAGAGTGTTAGTGCTCAGCGCCTGGGCTACGCAACGATCGAGTGTTTCCTCCCACCGGGTCCCGCTGGGTACGTCCTTGTGAGTGTAACAAGCAATGCAATCGATTACGCGCAGGGTGACGTGTTCTTCGAATACAAAGAGCTTCGCTTGGTTTCAGTCATTCCTGCCACCGGGCCGACGGCTGGTGGCACCATTGCAACCATCACAGGAATGGGCCTCACGTCGTCACATTTGCATGGCACCTGGTGCCACTTTGGGCTTCTCATTGTTCCCGCTATTTTCGTCTCACCAACTCAGGCGGCGTGCGCGTCTCCGAAGGTGTCCACTCCGCAGACCGTCCCACTGAAGCTTCACATTGGAGGGTTGGTTACCACAGACGCAGTGAAGTTTAACTTTGTGCAGAGCGTGACTGTCACAACGGCATATCCCTTGATGGGTCCAAGATCCGGAGGAACGACAGTAACTGTTGATGGATTGCAGTTCGCAGCACTAACTTGGTGTCGATTCCACGATTTCACCGTCCCGGCCTTCTTCGTAAGCTCCACCCGAGTCCAGTGCGTCACGCCTCCAAATTCAAGAGTTGGGAAAGTGGATCTCAGCATGTCCTCGAATAATCTCGACTTCTTCGGAGTGCAGGGTCTCTTCGAATATATCGGATCTGCAAGCGCGCATACGTCCTACCCGGTGTCAGGGCCCACAAGCGGAGGCACGTTTGTCCTGGTCACAGGCACTCTCATCTCAGAGCGCGCAGCAGCCTACTTCTATCTGCACTGCAGCTTCAATGGCACGGCTGTTCCCGGTATTTTTGTTGATGCCACACAGTTAAGCTGTTACAGTCCGGAGATGAACGCTGGCATGGTGACGATGGCTGTGTCAAACAATGCACAGGAGTATGCAGCAGGCCCTCTCTATACCTATGGTCACGCCCGCTTGGTGTTAGCAACACCATCCCAAGGGCCAATTGACGGCAATACCTGGGTGCATGTTGTTGGGAGAGGCTTGTCTCCCGGCAATTTCCACTGTCAGTTTGACATGCTCTCCACACGCGGGACATTCTTTTCGCCATCACTTGTAGTTTGCCCGTCACCCAGGTGGATGGGCAAGCCAAAGGTGGCCACCCTGAGGGTGATCAACTCGGAGGCGCAGTATACGAGTGTTGTTATGTTTGCTTACGTCACACCGGTGCACGTGTTGTCCATCTTCCCTCGCCATGGACCAGCAATGGGTGCGACGTCCGTGCAGGTCTTTGGTGTTGGCTTTGCTTCTGGGGACCTTGAATGCCTATTCGGTAGCGTGGCCGTCATTGCGCATGTGCAAACACCGACAAGGGTGGTGTGCAGCAGTCCCACAGACCAGCTCGGCAGCATCGTTTCCTTGTCAGTGGGTCGCAAGGACATCCCGGAATCGAGCGGTCTGACGCAAATCTACGAGTTCACGGATCCTCTTTCACTCGAGCGCGTTACTCCATCGCATGGCCCGAGCGCAGGTGGTACTCAAGTGAGCTTCAGGTTATTCGCCACCTCGAGCTACAAGCTTCATGAATCACACTGTCTATTCAATGGCAGTCAACCCATTCCAGCACACGTGAGCGATGCTTATGCAGTGCAGTGCCGTGCGCCCTCTGCATCACGCATTGGTCTGGTAACTGCGGAACTCACGACGAACCTTGTTGACTGTACAGACTCGGGCTTAACCTTTGACTACCAGGATCTGCAGGTCCTCGGCGGCAATCCCCTGAAGGGGCCGGTATGGGGTGGCACTCGCGTGGTGATTGATGCGAGCCCATTCCCTGGGAGCGCGTTCTCTCCATGGCCAAGTAGGACTGTTGATGATGGGGTATGGTGTGATTTTGGAGGGCTGCTGACTGTTGCGTCTCAGCCTTGGGCTGGTCAGTTGCACTGTATAACACCGGCTGCTGTGACTAGCAAGCTCGTGAACCTCAAGATTCACCACTTCGGTGCGATTTTGAATGGCCCATCATTTCAGTACTTTTCTGAAGAGTTTGCAGTTTCTTCGGTGTCGCCGGTGATGGGACCAGAGAAGGGTGGAACATATCTTCAGGTTTTTGGGAGCGCCTTTCCAACTTCTTCTCCTATCAGTTGCATTTTTGTTCGTGGAGCCTGCGCAACCTGCAGACTCGCTGTACTCGCAACCTGGCACACGAGGGGGATTCTCACTTGCATTGCCCCAAGCAACGTGACTGGGAGCGTACGCGTCGAACTTATGCTGGGAGGACAAGGCTTCGCTTCAGGGAGTGCCACATATCACAGCCACCCAGATACTCGCGTTGATGCTGTCAGCCCTGCTCAAGTTCCCACTGAAGGTGGGACCCGAGTTGCAATTCACGGTGACGGCTTTTCTTACAGAGCAGCTTTGCTGGTCTTGATGGTATGTCGGTTCTCCTCTAAGGGCGGCGCAGATGTGAACGCTGCAGCAACATTTGAAACTGTAAGTGCTGTATTCTGTCTCACTCCAACCGCCGCAGCTGGTACCACTCGAGTAGAGGTCGCAAATAACGGGCATGACTTCACTGATGATGGCTTTCACATAGAATACGTGAATGTTCAGCTGCTCAGGGCGACGCCAGCTTATGGACCTGTGAAAGGTGGGACGCGGGTACTCATTGAGGCCCTGAGGTTCATTCCCGGGTCGTATGCGTGCGGCCTTGGTGGCACGTGGACACCAGCGCGTTGGGCGTCACGGCACGCACTTGAATGCAATACTGGCCCTGCCGAGGGGTCGGGGGCATCGCTCCTTGAGGTGTCACACGACAATGTCACACTCAAGCGTGTGCTGTCATTTTCATACGTAGTTGCGCCCAGGCTTCTTCGCATGCATCCACGAACAGGTCCACAGTTGGGTGCGACTATGCTTACTATTTCAGGCCAAGGCTTCGAGAACCACTTGGACCAGTACTGCAGATTCTCGAGGCCCCTTGGTGTTGCATCGTTGGTCCCAACTCGTTGGCTCTCGCAAGAGATGCTGGTCTGTTGCGCGCCTATTTCCCCTGGAGCTGGGCAGGTGCTTGTTGAGTTATCACTTAGCATGGTTGACTACACATCAAGCAGACACGCATACACGTACACAGTTCCGATCGAGGTTCACGCGACACAACCTGCAAAAGGCCCCGGGGGTAGCACAGTCTATGTGAGTGCTGCGGGCCTGCTGTTGGGCGGCACGAGGCTGCCTGATCTTTCATGCAGATTCAACACTACAGAGGCGCCTGCCGTGCTGGTCATCCCGGGGCATTTGGCTTGCAAGTGTCCCATCTATCGGGACGGTGTTGTTGGTGTGCGAGTGTCAAACAATGGGGACGCCTATTCCAACACAGCAGTCCTCTTCGAAGTCCAGCGCCCACTCCTGCACAGCGTATTTCCTTTGTGTGGACCTCAGCTTGGCAGCACAACCGTTGTGATTACCGGCGTTGGAATGCCCAAAGCGCTTGTTGAGTGCATCTTTGACCACGGCCGTGCTACTCCTGCAACCATGCACTCGCCAGGGCACCTTTCATGTTTGACTCCAGCAATGCACGCACCAGAACACATCGCACTTTTGGTGGGGGGCACTGTGTACAGTGCTGGGCAACTCTTTTTCACCCCTTACATGGAACCTGCAAGTGTTGCCGTGGAACCAGCAGTCGGTCCCCTCCGGGGTGGCACACGTGTGATTGTATTGGGTGTTGGAGCTGCACTTCAGAATGACGCTTGCTGCATGTTTGGAAACCGGTTGAAAGTGCCGGCGAGAAGGTCCTCAGTGGATACATTGGACTGTGTGTCCCCATCATCTGTTGTTCCGCACGCGTCTTCATTGAAGGTCAGCCTGAATGGCCAACAGTACTCGTCCTCCTTCGGGGTATTTGAGTTTCAAGCATCGCTCTTTTTGGAATCCCTGACTCCAGGAGAGGGGTTGAGCACAGGCGGCCTGCTCGCTTTCATTCGAGGAGGTGTGTTTTCTCCTCGGTCTTCGCGCTTGCGGGTATTCCAATGTCGTTGGAATGAAACGAGCTCAGCACATACAGAGGCGCTGGGAAGGCTTGTTCTTGCGTGCCGCACGCCTCCCCACCCCCCTGGATTGGTGACTGCAGAAGTAGCAGACAATCTGCAAGATTTCTGTGAAACAGCGCTCCTGTTCAAATTTAACGATGTTGTGCTGCTGTCCCTTACTCCGTCCTCTGGTCCACAAGCAGGTGGAACTCTCGTGGAATTTGTCGGGAGCCCGCTCCCGCCAGCGCCCGGCCGTCTCGTTTGTCTGTTCTTTGAGACCATCTTCCGTTCTGCTTTGTGTTCCAGTCCGCGAAGCTGTGTCTGCCGAAGCCCAAAGTACAGTGGTCCCTCTACCTCAATCTCTGTGCGTGCTTGGCTTCGCGTGCAAGATTCAGGATCCGCAACAATTGGTCAGGGCACATTTACCTATGAATCTTCTGTCATCATTAGCAGAGTGGATCCCTCTGTTGGACCTCTGCGTGGAGGAACTCGTGTTGTTGTGCACGTGTCGTCACTCGCCAGTGGGCCGCCATTTCTCTGCCGCTTTGGCAGCACAATTGTTCCTGCATGGCGCGCGCGCTATAACATTCTTGCATGTGTTGCCCCTCCGTTCCGTGCATTGCCAGGCTTGGATTCTGTGCGTGAACAGGTGCGCATGGATGTGTTGCAGGGTCATCTGCACTCCACCGTCACAGTTGCAAGCTTCCTGTATGTTGCATCTCCCCGCTTCAATGGTGCATGGCCCGCATATGGACCCGACGGTGGAGGGACCATTGTCAACCTCGCAGGAGGCGGGGTCCGCCATTCTGGCTGTCGCATGTGGTGCAGGTTTGGTACATCCTGGGTCGAAGCGTCCTCTGGCCGGCATGGAATCGTGCAGTGCGTCTCGCCACCTGCAAGCCACGGCTACGTCAATCTAGAACTCTCCGTGAATGAGCTAGAGTTCACATCGAGTGGTGTGGTTTTTGAGTTTCGGCGCACAGCGGCCGTCCTCCTTTACCCACTGACGGGTCCAATCGGACACCCAACGAGTGTCACAATACATGGTCGTGGATTTTCGCCCGGGGCAGTGGCATGCAAGGTTGGCGACCGTCTCAGTGTTGCTGCAACGTTCAAGTCCGCCTCACTGGTAGCCTGTCTGCTGCCTCAAGTGGAAACCGCAGGTGTGAGGAGTGTGCAAATTGTTGAGAGTCATGCCCCACCATCGTACGGGGAGCTTTATTTTCACTACTTGCCGGAGTTTGAACTGCGGAGCATTTATCCAACCTACGTATCTGCGCAGAAATCTACTCGGATCATCTTGCGTGGAAGAGGCTTTCACCGAGGGGCTCACTTGTACGTGCGCCTGTCCTTAGGCACTCTTCTCAATCGCCTGATCGCAGCGAATATTGTCAGCTCAACGCTCGTTGAGTGCATTCTACCTGCAGTCAAGACTGTGGCTGCTGTGAGAGTCGATGTCACGATCAATGGTCAATATTTCACCTCAAAACAGCAGGTGTCGTACATGCGTGAAGCAACCATAGTGAGCATTGATCCATCGCAAGGCCCTGTGTCCGGGGGCGGCATTGTCCTCGTGAGGGGCGAAGACTTCTCCGTGCGTTTGGCGATTCTGGCCCATCTCACGTGCAACTTCAATCGCACGCGTGCCATTGCGGAGTTCAAATCTGCTTTTGAGATTTGGTGTGTAATTCCGCCCCACCGAGAAGGAGTTGTCTTTGTGCATGGCTCTAGAGAGGGAGGTGCTCTATCCTTTGCCTATCACGCATCTCGACAAGGGAGATATGTGAGCGAATTTCCAGCCCAGGCTGCCTTCTGTAGAGTAGGCGATGCTGCTGTGCCTGCAGTTGTCTCTGCTGTCAAATTGAGTTGCTCAGGCGCCCTGCAAACAAACATTCCATTGCGTGATGACATCAGCATTTGGGTGGCGGGAGCCCTGCTCCAAGAACAGCGTTGCGTCTGCAAAGACAATGATGGGTTGTTGCAAGTCCACCCAAGACAAGGACCAACCAGAGGTGGAACGCTTGTGCGTCTCGCATTGAGTGCTCATAATCGTGATGGCGCATGCTCCTTCTCCTGCATGTTTGGCACCAAGCCAGTGCATGCCACATGTCTCAGGCCACACCCACATCGACCTATGTCAAGGAATTGGGTGGAGTGCCGCTCTCCACCGGGTGCTGGTAAAGTTTCGCTTCATCTGCTTGCATCTGGTATCCAAATCACGGCTCCCGCGGTGTTCACTTATGTTGCTGCAGTGGAGATTGAGAAATTCTCGCCGGTGTCAGGTCCGACCTCAGGAGGCATTGACGTGTTTGTTTCATTAAAGGCCAGTCTGCCTTTGTTCCCTTCCCGCATCCGGTGCTTTTTTGGGCTGCATGAGGCTGGCGCGACAGTCGGAAGGGACCATTTGATAAGATGCAAGGCTCCGGCTCGCCTGCCGGGCTCGGTGATATTGACTGTCACTAGTCCCTGGTTCACTGCACACTCTGGAACGAGCACCTTTGAATACCTCCGTCCAAACTCATATCGAATGCAGCCAGTTCATGGACCTGCGACCGGCGGCACCTTGGTGTTCTTCGCTATGCCGACCTCCGCAGCAGTGGCATCGCGTCTCTCCTTTGCATGTGCTTTCAATAGTGTTGCAGTCCCCTCAAGTACGCTGTCTGTGTCTCATCTTGTGTGCCTCTCACCGGCGTCCAATCTCAATGTGAATGAGGTTGTCTCGGTTGAGCTTGACGGCAATCACTTGCTGGCGCGTGGTGTTGTCTTCACATATTACACTGAACCGCTTCGGGTGGAGATACCTGGGCCTATTGCAGGACCTTCCAGGGGTGGGACTGAGCTCAAGCTCTTCGGGCTCATCGGGAGCATGTGGACTACATGTATCTTTGGCACAGCTACCACCCCCATTGAACGACACGAGGGAATTTCCTACTGTCTGTCTCCGACGTCAACCGGTCCACGGCAGCTGTTTGGCATCAGTATTGGCCGCACTGACGTGCTGCACACCTCACATGCTGCCTTCATGTTCCATGAGCATGTTGTGCTTCATGGTGTATGGCCTGCACGTGGACCTGTTGCAGGTGGCTCACGCTTGATTATCACGGGAGGTCCATTTCAGAGGCGGGCATCTGCTCTCCAGCATTTGCTGTGTCGCATCGGTTTGTCTGTTGTGCACGCAACATACTCTGGTGTAAACACACTCAAGTGCACTTCCCCATCAGCTTCAACAACTTCCTGGGAACTTCTCGAGGTATCCGTGAATCTGCTAGATTTTACGGCAAGCGCTCTCACCTTTGAGTATACAGCACATGCAGTGGTGCGAGTGAGCTCCCCTGTTGGCCAAGTGAACGTCCAGAAGCCTCTTCATTTGGATGTGCATCCTTGCGCCGAGCACGTCGCATGCAGCTTTGGTAAGGCAGAGCCTGTTCTGCCTGCGTCGCGGATTTCTGCTCGCCTATGGCGCTGCTTCCCACCACGCCAGAAGGAGGCTACTTCTGTCACAGTGCAGGTTCTTGCTGATTTCGCAGAAGCAGCTCACTTGCGGTACGATTACCATCCCGTTCCTGAACTGTCAAGTGCTGCTCCGCTCGTCCACCCACGCAGCTCGAGCTCGAGCATAGAGGTCATCGGGCGTAACCTTGCCCCGGCGATGGCTGCCTGCAGCGTTGGAGGTGCAAGAGCAGCAGTGCAGTGGTACACGTATTTCCGTGCCCAGTGTGTCGGGAGCCCTGCCTCAACGCCAGCTGCTCACAAGGTAAGCGTCACAAACGATGGCCAGAATTTCATCTTGTCTACATTGCTCATTGAGTATGCTCCATTTGTATCATTGTCATCTGTGGAGCCAGTTGCTGGTCCAGTTGGTTCACCTGCTATACTCATGCTGCGTGGAAGATTCCTCTCGCTGCGCGCGGCCAAGCTGCAAACAATTGCTTGTAGCGTCAATTACACTCGGGAGAGCGCAATCCGAATTGACGAAAAGGCAATGCGGTGCCTCTGTGCTGCTCCCTCCACAGCGACTGGGGTTGTCAACATCGGTGTCCACATTGATGGTCTGAATTTCTCTCCACTCGGAATTCTCTTCGAGTATTACTCTTCACCCAGAAAGCTGGACGTGCAGCCGCATTTTTTGCAAGCATCTAGTGCAACGCCTGTTGAGGTGAGGTTCTCCTTATCCCCTCACCTCGCTTGCAGCATTGGCGGGATGGCTGCTGATATCACCTTGCTGGATGCCTTCAAGGGATATTGCAGCGATTCCAATGTAGCTGGCTTTATTTCCGTGGAGCGAAACTTGGTCCAGCAAGACTTCATGGACCTTGCTCCTGTACTCCACATTTTAGCACTTGAACCAACATCGGGCCCACGAGCTGGTGGTCGCACGGTTGTTGTTTGTGGGAGTGGTTTCCAACATGCATCCCAGCTGTTCTGTCAGTTTGGCCGCATTGCTGTACCTGCTCGCGTTCTGAGCTCAGAACGGATTAATTGCACAACTCCAGTGCAGATGGATGAGACCTCAGTCCGACTCGGCATCGTTGGAACTGAATCCAGATCCAGGCCCCATGCACTCCCTCTGTATCACTATGATGCAGATTCGTGGGTAGACTCTGTTCAGCCACAAATGGGGCCATCGAATGGGTTAACCAGGGTGCATGTGCGAGGCCGCAGGTTGCCACGTCAGACGGCTTGTACATTTGGTTTCACTGGTGCTGGTAACACGGTGTGGGTCAGTTCCAGTGAAGTAATTTGCTGGACTCCGTCAATGAGCCCAAGCTCTGTCCAGCTCTCCGTCCGTGCACACAATGCAGTGCTCTCGGCTGTAACATTCAATGTGTACCCCGCTCCCAAGCTCGTATCCATGGTTCCGAGGCATGGCCCTGAGACTGGCGGCACCACTGTCACCATCTTCGCGACAAGCATCCAAGACCATATGAGCTGTGCATTTGGTGCATCGCATCCTGTTCCTGGGACTCGCCGGCAGCAGGACTCCATTCTGTGCACATCTCCTCCTCATCCAATAGGCCGTGTTGCTGTGACACTATTAGACAGCCAGGACAAGTATCGCAATCCCACTATTCTGTTTCACTTCGAGCCGATTTGTGTGATTAGATCTGTTACACCTTCGCATGGCCCAGTTGCTGGAGGAACGCGGCTTGTGGTGAGCGTAAACGTCCAGAGCAGTCAACCAATGGTATACATTGGGGCTCATCGACTCACTGGACAAGGAATAAATGCATCTGTTGTGGAGTGCAAGACGCCAAGAAGCGGACCAGGGGCTGTCACTGTGAGAATCGGATTTGTCCTTGGCGTAATCTGCTCTGGTTCAGTGCCGTTCTTCTACGAGGAAGAACCTGAAGTCCGTGTCGGCCCGCTCTTTGGCCCAGTGCATGGCGGCACCATCGTGCGATTTCATTTGAGCGCACCTGGCTACAGCCCTTTGTGGCCAGTGTGTTGCTTTGGTGAGACATTGTCCTTGGCACGGCAAACGGGCACTTCCCTTGACTGCATTGCACCGCCAGCACAAGCTGGAGTTGTTTCCCTGTCAATCGCAGGTGCCGATGCTCGGCACAACTTTGAGTATCAGGCAATGGCAACCATCAGCAGCCTTGTGCCTCCATCTGGTGCTGCCGAGGGAGGCACTGCTGTTCTTGTCCTAGGAGCCAATTTTGGCGAGAAGAGTGCCAAGCTGGGGTATGCCATTTGCCGCTTCAACGTGACAAATGTCCCGGCAACATTTCTCAACCGATCTGCTTTAGTTTGTGTCTCGCCCGTTCAGCGGGGTACAGGTCTCACTCCGCACTTAGTGCCAGTCCGGGTTTCTAGCAACATGCAAGATATCAGCTCTGGGAGTCTCCACTTCACGTATCATGGTGCCGCATTTATCTCTCAAATAGCTCCGAGTCAGGGGCCCAGCACTGGAGGGACGACGGTCACTGTATCAGGAGCAAACTTTGTTGCCGGCATGCTACGTTGCTCCTTCGACGGTATCATCATTTATGCTTCAGTTGAGTCATCCACGCGCGCTAGCTGTGCCTCTCCACCTCACAAATCAGGACCTGTGCCTCTTGGAGTGGCAATGGATGTGCAAGGTCCGCGAGGAGGGACGGCAACTTTCATCTACAGATCAGAGATGACTGTGGCCAGGGTCTCGCCCACAAGCGGGCCATCTCATGGTGGATCCATTCTGCGCATTGCGGTGCTCAACTATGATGGCAACACTGAGCTGCGTTGCGTCATTGATGAAATGAGTGTGCGCGCTCAGAAGATCTCTGACACAGAGGTTCAGTGCACGACCCAAGCCCATTCGCCGGGCCTGGTCACAGTAACTGTATCCGCTGATGGCGTGCACGCCACATCGCTCAGTCGAGCGACTTTTTACTTCCAGCGCCCGGCAGATGTACACGCAGTTGTGCCGGAGATGGTGCCATGGCAAGAAGGACTGGTGCTCCGCATTTCTGGAACAAGCATGTCTCCTGGAAGTGCATGTATGCTAGATGGTGTGATGGCTGCAAGAACTGCATGGGTGGCAGAGGATGAAATGATTTGTGAATTTGCACGTGGAAGCCGTGTGGGCGGGTACAGGCTCACCATTGAGGACACACAGCAAGATGAACCACTGTCCTCGTCTGCCACACTACAAATGCGAGAGATGTGGAGTGTTGTAGATCTTCAACCAAAAGCAGGCCCAGTGCGGGGGGGGACGATGGTGCGCGTTGCGGGAGAGCACTTTGTGGCTGGGCCGGGCCTGATGTGCCGGTTTGGTGATGGAGCGCCTGTTGCG
>MDSZ01058369.1_pt1 | contig 19952 bp, 19 predicted proteins | sample 811201 | NCBI WGS metagenome assembly MDSZ01 (sample SAMN05326647, study PRJNA326480) | marine metagenome | isolation source: seawater | place: Indian Ocean: North | collected 2010 | reverse complement strand
TTTCATAAAATAATTTTAATTATAAGATTTTATCTTTTTATATTTTTTACTTTTTATAAAATCATTAATTGTCAATTCTAAAGCTTTATCGAAACTAATATTCTTTTTCCATCCATAGGATCGTGCACGAGAACAATCTAATATTTTTCTTGGTGTTCCATTCATTTTTAAATTTTTATCAAATTTTATTTTTATTTTTGATTTTATTTTTTTAACAATTAATTTTGCAAAATTTTCAATTGTATTCTCCTCTTCACTTCCAACATTTATCAACGAATGCTTTACTTTTTTATTCATAAAAAAAATACACGCATCAGCAATATCATCTACATAAATTAATTCTCTCTTAACTTTACCTGTGCCCCAGAGTTTAATTGATTTTTGTTTTTTATTTGTTGCCTCAACAATTTTTCTAATCAATGCAGGAAAAAAATGTGATGTTTGTAAATCATAATTATCATTCGGACCAAATGCATTACAAGGCATGATGCAAAGATAATTTGTTTTATATTGATGATTAAAACTTTCACACATCTTTATTCCAGAAATTTTTGCAATGGCATAAGGCTCATTGGTTTTTTCTAAATACCCTGAAAGTAAATATTCTTCTTTAATAGGTTGTTTGCACTTTCTTGGATAAACACAGCTTGATCCTAAAAATATTAAATTTTTGATATTATTTTTAAAAGCAGAATGAATAAGATTGCTTTGTATTGAAATATTATTGTATATGAAGTCTGCTTTAAAATTATTATTCGCAGCTATACCCCCTACAGTAGCAGCTGCATTTATAATCATTTTTGGTTTTTTTTTTTTTAAAAATAAAAAAACTTTTTTTTGATCTCTCAAATCTAGTTTTTTTTTTGGAATAGTTAAAATATTTTTATAACCTTTTTCTTTTAATTTTCTATAAATTGCACCACCCACTAAACCTTTATGACCGGCAAGAAAAATCTTAGAATTTTTATTTATCATTGTTTTCTAAAGATATCATTTCTTCAGATATCATGTCGTCAACTAATTGATTAATATTAATCTTAGGTTTCCATTTTAGTTTTTTTTTAGCTTTTTTTGCATCACCTAACAAAGTATTAACATCTAAAGGTCGAAAGTATTTTTCGTTGCACTCAATTACTATTTTTTTTGATATTTGATCAAAACCTTTTTCGTTAATACCTTTTCCTTTCCAATTAATTTTAAAACCAAGTTTTTTTGATACTATGTTTACAAATTGTCTGACACTATATTGTTTTCCAGTTGCAATTACATAATCATCTGGTTGTTTTTGCTGTAAAATTTTCCACATAGCCTCAACATAATCTTTAGCATGTCCCCAATCTCTTTTTGCATCAAGATTTCCTAAATATAATTTTTTTTGTGTACCCAATTTTATTTTACATAAAGCATTTACAATTTTTTTTGTAACGAATGTCTCACCTCTTCTAGGACTTTCATGATTAAATAAAATTCCATTACTTCCGTATATCTTATATGCTTCTCTATAATTTTTTGTAATCCAATGCGCATAAAGTTTTGCAACACCATAAGGGCTTAAAGGATAAAAATCAGTCTTCTCATTCTGAGGAATACTTTGAACCTTACCATACATTTCAGATGTCCCTGCCTGATAAAATTTTGTTTTTTTTTCTAGCTTATGAAATTTTATTGCCTCTAAAATTCTTAACGCACCCAGGGCATCAGCATTTGCGGTATACTCTGGAACTTCAAAAGAAACTGCGACATGAGACTGAGCAGCTAAATTATAAATTTCATCAGGCTTTGTATCGCTTATAATTTGGGAAACTGAACTTGAGTCTGTTATATCTCCATAATGTAAGAAAAAATTTCGTCTGCTTTCAAGAGGATCTTGATAAATATGATCAACTCTTTTAGTATTAATTGATGATGATCTCCTTTTAACTCCATGCACAACATAATTTTTTTTTATGAGAAATTCAGAAAGATAAGATCCATCTTGACCAGTTATTCCAAATATTAATGCTATTTTTTTTTTCATTTTAAAGTAGAAACTTTACATATCATTTTAAAAATATTTTTCAAATAATGTGTTAAAAAATATTAAGTTATTTTTTCATTTTTATAGATATATTCAAACGATTTTCTAAATGGCATTCGCGATTTAAAAATCTTTTTAAAATTATACTTTTTAAGCAGATTATTAATATCTTGAAAGGTATACTTTTTTTTTAACATATCATCATAATGATGTTCAAACATTAAAAATCCCACTAATCCCAATTTATCTTTCAGACCCTTCAAAACATCAAATTCATAACCTTCGGTATCAATTTTAAGTATGTCAATTTTTTGAATATCATTTTTATTAATATAATCCTCTAATGTAATAACATTTATATCTACTTCTTTAAAAAAATTATTTTTTAAATTCAAAAATTTATTTTTTTTTTTTAAATAATTTGACTCTATATTAAAATCATTGATAGTTGAGGATGAACTCTCAGAATGTTGTTTAAGTTTAAGTTTTTCTTCTTTTTGTCCTATTCCAAAATTTTCGATAAATATTTGAGTTTTTTTATATCTTTTTTTAAACTGTAAAGTATTTATTTTTAATTTTTCAAAATTTATAGGACTTGGCTCAAATGAAATAATCTTATCTACATTAAAATTTTTTAAGAAAAAAGAAATAGTCTCTCCTTTATGCCCACCTATATCAAAAATCATGTTAAAATTAGTAATCTTATTTTTAATTAAAAAGTTTTTGATTTTTTTTTTATGAAAAAAATCAAAAATACCTAAAAAAAATAATAAAATTTTAATCATTTTTTTTCATTTAAAAAATAAATTTTTCCAAAAATTTTTCCAATTTTTTTATCTGGTTTATTTTCACAATTTTTTAAATTATAACATGAATTGTAATAATCTATCAGAGTTGTAAATTCTTTATCAATATTAAAATTATTATTATCAATCCTATAATGGGCATCTTGAATAGGATTAAAGTTATATTTTTCTACTTCATTAGTGATCCTATCCACATTTCTAAAAATAAAGATAATAAAAAATAGAATTACTAGAGATTTAATCTTTTTATTCAAATTTTTTTTTAAAAATTTTTCTAAAACTAATGATGAAGGAATAAATAATAGTGTTCCAAACAAAACAAAACCGCCATATCTTAAAGAAGGATGATTATAAAACCATTCAAAAAAAAGAATTAATAAACAAACATATACTGAAAGAACTTTACGTTTTGAAGATATATTTCTTTTTTTATAAGAAAAAATAAATGCTGAAGGTATAACAACTATTAATATAAGACCCAATATAAAGTCTGATACTTTGTTAAAGAAATATTCATTAAACCAATTACCAACCCAATTGAAACCTAAGATATAATTTTCTGGATTTTCAACCCTAAAATTTGGTCCAGCTCCTGCCTTAGACCATTGTTCATACCAGTCATTCATATGATTTACATGATTAGATGAAAATGCCCATGGCATACCCTCAAAACATGTTATGTTAACTGGAAAAATTAAACAACCAGTATTAAAAAAATTTGTAATTATTATAATTAAAAATGTAGTTATTAAAACATATAAACTTTTATTTTTTAAAGTAAGAAAAAATAGTTTAAATTTATATCTTTGGTAGCCCACTATTATAATTGGAATAAAAAATATAAAATACAGAATATAAAAAGCTTTGAAACTAATTATTAGCGCTAAAAGGATAAAAATTTTACTTAAACATTCATGAAAATTTTTTTTAAAATTGATTAAAACAATTAATTCATAAATTAATATAAAAATTAAAATTTGTGCTGACCTATCAGTGCCATGCTCAGCAATTCTATAAAAAATGATAATAATAAATGCTAAACTAAAAAGTAAAAAAAATGATATAAAATTAGGTTTATTTTTATTTATAAATTTGAATAATTTTTCAATAATAATTAAACTTGAAAATCCAAATACTAATAAAGCTGAAATATGAAAAAGAGCATAATCTACATGAGGTAAGTAAAATAATGAGTTTAGGTAAAAAATTGAAGATGGAGTAGCAAACCCGTGATTAAATTGCCCTACACCTATTAATAAAGGAAATTGAGTTAGATAATAACTATATTGAAAATGGTAATATGAAAAATCATCATGAGGCTTAAAAATTAAAAACGATAAAAATAAAAGAGAAAAAATAAATATAAAAATTTTGATTTTTTCTCTTACTAAAATTTTTTTATAAGCAAAGAAGATAAATGATGAAAGACCGATTAAAACTAAAATAGAGTTATGTAAGAGATTATGAGCATAAAAAAAATTTGAGATATAGGAGTAAATTATTAAAAACAGAATGCCAAAAAGACCTTGATAACCATAATTGTTTATGGAAATTTTACTATTAAAAATTTTAGAAATTAAAAGCCCATAACCTAAACATGAAATTATTGATAAATAATAAAAGACAATTAATAAAGCTAGATTTAAATTCATGCAATTTTATCTATAAAATTTTGAAAATTATATATATGAACTATATAACTGTTAAAAGAAAAATATAATGGCTGATCTAACCTTAGTAATACCTGCTAAAAATGAGTCAGAATCTCTTCCTAAAGTTTTAGAAGAGTTAAAAGAATATAATTATAAAAAAAAAGTTATTTTACAAGAGGATGATTTAACAACTATTGCTTCTATAAAGAATTATGATGTTGAAATTATTTATCAAAAAAACAAAGGTTATGGTGATGCTTTAATTACTGGCATAAAAAGTGTAGAAACAAAATATTTCTGTATTTTTAATGCTGATGGTTCTTTTAATCCGAATGAAATAAATAATATGATTACTAAATTAGAAGAAGAAAATTTAGATATTATTTTTGCTTCAAGATATGAAAAAAATTCTGGGAGTGAAGATGATACGATTTTAACTTATGTAGGAAATAAAATTTTTACTTTAATTGGAAAAATATTTTTTAATCTTAAAATCACAGATATACTGTATACTTTTGTTTTAGGAAAAACAAAAAAATGTGTCGAATTAAATTTAAAAAGCATTAACTTTAATTTTTGTGTTGAACTGCCCATAAAAGCTAAAAGAAATAATTATAAATTAGGTACAATTGAATCATTTGAAAGAAAACGTATAGCTGGTCAAAAAAAAGTAAATGAATTTTCTGATGGTTTAAAAATTTTAAACCATTTAATTTACCTGTATTTTAAAAAAAATTGAAAAATTAATTTTGAAATGAACTGTTTTAGATAAATTAAAAATTACTTCTTAATTTAAATCTTAAAAGTCTTGTATATATAAATACATAAACTGAAATATTAATTACAAATAAAATTATTTGATATTGTGTGTTATAAATATCCATTAAAGAAAAAAGTATAAATACAAAATTAAAAATATTAATCAATATACCTACTGTGTTGCTTCTCATAACTTGATTTGAAATTTTTTTATTTAAATAAAAATATATTAATTGATGTAAATGATTTGAGTCTGGTTTAATTGGTGATCGATTAAAATTAACTTTTCTTAAAATTGAAAAAAGAATTTCAAATGCTGGGTACCATAAAATTAAAGTAATAAAAAATGGAGAAATATTTGGATTAAAAATATATAACGAAATACATTTAAAACTATAAATAAAACCCAAAAGATAAGCGCCTCCGTCTCCTAAATATAACTTATTAAAAAAGTTTAAAGATAGTATGATTAATAAAACATAAATTAAATTATCTTGAAAAAAAATAGAATCGAAATTTAGCTCTCTTCCTCCCAAAATAATAAAAACAAATTCTAATATTATAAAGTAGCCAATAGCTATGAGATTTGATCCATCTATGAAATTTGTTCCATTAATTAAAATTAAAACACAAAAAACTGTAAATAAAATTGATGAATAATTTTTATCTAAGAAATTATCTAGAATATGTATTCTCGTAGAAACAATGTTCATTTCATATAAATAAATAAATAAGATAACTAATAAAAATTGAATAAATAATCGAAGATATGCAGACTTGAGTTTTCTTACATCTGATAAAATTCCAATGAGTAAAATTAAAAAAGGGAAAAGATATGTGATTGTTAAATTTTGAAAATTTAACATAATAAAAAAAAATATTATTATTCCACCTACCAATGGAGTTTGTTTTGATTTGATAAAACTTTGGTGAACTTCACCAGCATTATGTGCAAACAATGATTTTTTATCACAAATAAAAACAAATAATAATGAAAATAAAATAGTAATTATAATTTTAATAAATGGGATCATCATTTAATAGTTTTTAAAATAAAATTCATTGATAACAAAAATAAATAATAAAATGATTTTAAAAAATTAAATCCAATATGTTTATTGTATAAACAAAATCCATCTTTAATTTTTTGTAATGGGCTTGAAGACAATGAATCATCTAATTTCCTCCAACTTGATAATACATTATTATAACCAACTAATTTGTTTTTTTTCGATAATTTAATCCATAAACACAGGTCTTCTTTAGTTTTTAATTTTGGAAATCTTAATTTTTTACTTAAAATTTTTTTTTTTAAAATTACTGTTGATAAACCTATTTTACAATCTTTCAAAAGGTCATTAAAGTTTTGTGTTTTTGGTGCAAATATAGTTTTAATTTTTTTTCCTTTATGATTAATTTGATCATAAGATGAATAGCAAAAATCCAAATTTTTATTTCTCATATACGAAATTTGATTTTTTAATTTTGATTTTTTCCACAAATCATCAGCATCACAAAATGCAATATAAGGCCCTCTAGCCTTTTTAATACCTTTATTTCTTGATAGTCCAGCTCCTATATTTTTTATATTTTTTATTAATTTAATTCTTCTATCCTTTTTTTTTAAATCTAACAAATTTCTTAAATCATGATTACCTGGATCATCATGAATTAAAATTATTTCAAATTTAGAATAAGTTTGATTTAAAATTGAATTAATAGTTTGGTTAATATACTTTTTTTTTTTGTAATATGGAATTATCACTGAAACAAGTTGCATCAAACTAAATTTAAAATTTCTTCCATTTTTTTTATTTTATAAATTTCTTTATAATTCTTTAATTTATGATATCCCCATAAAGCGTGACAATACATAACTTTTGCATTATTCGCACATTTATAATCGTAATAACTATCACCGATATAAATTACGTCGCTTTTTTTTAATTTAAAAAATTTAATTATCTTTTTTAATCCACTTGGGTGTGGTTTCCCTTTACTCACATCATCAGATGTAACAATATAATCAAATAATTTATATTTAGATAAAATTGCTCTAGTCCTTTTTGAGTCTTTAGATGTAAATATTGCTAATTTTAAATTTTTTTTTAATCTTTTTAAAACTTTAAGATTTTTTTTGTTTATTTTAATTTTTTTTAAATTTTTATTTGAAAAAAAAATATATTTTTTTTTGATTAATGGAATATCCTTTTTAACACCCATATTTTTCATAATTTCTTCAAAGGGTAAACCAATATATTTTTTATATTTATAAAAACTAAGTTTTAATTTTAAAAATGATGAAGTATGCTTTAATGCATACCTCATATTAGGTATTGAATCTACTAGCACACCATCTAAATCAAAAATTGCTAATTTTTTATTTTTAATCATTAACTTTTTCAAAAGTTTAAATTTTATAAAATTTAACTTTATTTTGCAAACTTGAGGAAATTAAATTTTGTTTATTATCAATATCGTATACCATAAAATTTTTTTTAAGGTTAATGAAATCGTATACTAATGTTGAAGTTGAGGACAAAAGAGCAGAATGAAATTTTTTATTTTTAATTGATGTTATAAACTTTAGGTTTTTTGAATTAATACCACTTATTTTTTTTTTTGGATGAAATTTAAAATAAAATATTTCTCTTGATATTTCATTGTTTAAATCTTTATTTTTAAAATTTTTATAAATGGTTTCAGCATCATGTGTCCCAGGTAAAATTAAAAAATGTTTATTTAAGTTATTTTTTTTAATATTTTTGAAAGAAATTGATATTTCTGATGCATTTTTTTTCACCAATTTATATTTAATTTTTCTACTTTTGATAATTTTTTTATAATCTTCTAGAGATTGGCGATTAAAACTAATTATTTTGTTTGGTAAATACTGACTTTTAATTTTATCTGTTCCCAATAATTCAAACCAAAACAATTTATCAGAGAATATACCATGTTGATAACCTGTTATTTTAATGTTTTTAAAATTTTTTCGAATTAAATTTATCAAATAAAAACCAAAACAATATTCAAATAGATACATTTCAAAATTTTTTACTTTAAATTTTTTAAATGTCTTTAAAAATGCATTGTCATAAATATTTAATTTGAGTCTATTTAATAAACTAATGAGAAAATATTCTTCATAAAATTTTGAAAAATCATTATTTTCAATTAAAAATTTCATGTCTATTTTTTTGGTATTATAGAGACATTTATATGATTTAATGAATCCAAAGAATATATCATTAAATTTAATAAAGGACTCTACATGTATTAAATTTTTATATTTATTTTTGAGAATTCTAAAAGCATTAATTAACGACAAATTTAGATGAGTTTCGTCTGTAATCAAAAAATTCAATTTTAAATTTTCTTTTTTTTTGAAAAAATTTTCAACACCATTTTTGTAAAAAATTGGGGCAAGAGATATACAAGCATTTTGATAAGTATTTTTTAAAATTGTTGGAGTCTTAAAAATTTTAATAATTATTAAAAGAAAAAAAATTTTTATATAAAATTTTGATAATTTTAAAAATAAGAAATTTTTTCTAAAATTTACAATTTTATTGTGATTTTTAATATAAGGAAAAATCTCATTTAAAATTTTTTGTGTTAAAGGATTGTCACTAATTAAGGATAATTCTTGAAAGTTAAATTTTTTAATAATTTTTTTTAATATTAAAATATTAATGATTAGATCTATATTCTTAATCTTATCATTTCTTAAATTAAAAATTTCAAGTTCAAAAATTAGTGGTAAAAAATTTCTTGTTTTATATAATTTTTTTTTTAAAGAAAAAACTAATTTTTTTTTATAAAAGTTATAATATTTTTTATAATATTCATTTAACAAAATTTTTTTACAATTTGACGCCTGAACATAGCTTTCTCCAAGATTTACATAAAAAATATTTTGATCATCAATAATAATATTTTTTTTTGAATGAACTATTATCAATCTTTTTTTTTTTTCATAAATCTTATCTTCCAAATATAGAATACTTAATTTTTTTATATGACTTGTAGATGAGATTAGGTGTTATTCGCCTTATCATTAATTTATCTTTTGATCTTACTTTATCTGATAGTTCTTTGATTATTTTTAATTCTTTATTGATTTCTTCTTTTGGATAATTGGTTCTTTGTGTCAATAAAAAATGAATATGATTTTGTTTCCACGAAGTTTTTGAAATTAAAATTTTCCAATACTTGTCATAGGGATAGTTATGCATTTCAATCGGGTATCCAACTGTATCTTTGTAATATCTATTGATACATAAAAAAAATCCATTTTTTGAAATTGTTTTTTGAATTAGATTAAAATAATTCTCAATTACTTCATAAGTCATTTCCATCATAGATCTAGCATTTATAAAAAATTTTATTTTTATATTTGGAATTTTTTCCCATGGGCACAAAATAATTATATCATTATTATCAATATCTTTTTTTGAAATTTTTTCATTTTTAATATCTTTGCTTACAAAAAATTTTTTTTTAGGAAAAAGTTTTTTTAAATAAAAAAAACTCAAAAAATTTGCTTCAGGTAAATCTATTAATATCACTTTCGAACCGTAAAATTTTATTAGTTTGCTGATCATAGAGCCATAGGCTGGTCCAATTTCACAAATTATATCTTTTTTGGTTAATGTAATTTTTTTACTAATTTCATGAATAAATTTAATGTGAAAAAGTTCATGAGCGGTATAGTAATGAGATTTTTGCTTTTGAGAATGTTTTGAATTCCCTAAATTATTTTTTAAAAGAAATCTTGTTAAAAAAGCTATTCCACATTCTTTTTTAATAATCTTAAATAATTCAATTGATTGTTTTTTTGAATAGAATGTGTCGTCCATTCCGTATGACAAACCATTTTTTCGAAAATTATTCAAATTTTTGTTTTTAAAAAGATCTTTTTTTTTATCATTATTATAAAGCCAATGATTGCTTTTAAATTTTTTATTATAGCTTTTAATACTAAATTCAAAATTCTTTATAATTTCATCTGAGATGTCTGCTTTTCTTTTCATCTGAATATAATTTAAATAATTTATCTTTCTTCATGAACCTTTTGGCTTTTTTAAGATCCTCTTTGATATCAACTGAGAAACTATTACCTTTTAATGCTGTTGTTTTTATTTTTAAACCAATCTCTAAGGCTCTCATCAATTCTATACCCTCTATTTTTTCCAATCTGGTTTGTTTTTCTTCACAAAATTTTTTTAGTGCGTTAGGCAAAAAAGAAATTATTGATAAATGTTTTAAATAGTAATCAGAATTTTTGTTAAAATTATGAGGAATTTTGCTTCTAGAAAGATACATAACATTGTTTTCTCTATCCGCAACAATTTTGACAATATTGTAACTAGATATTTTTTTAAATTTAAGTGATGGAAGAATAATTTCTGATTTAAAATGTTTTAAGTGAAAATCAACGACTTGGTCAATCTGATTTGGTGATATTAAAGGTTCATCACCTTGAATATCTAATATTAAATCATATTTTTTTTTTAATCTTTTATATCCTTCAAATATTCTCTCTGTGCCGTTCTTATGTTTTTTTGATGTTAATATTGCTTTTGCATTAAATTTTTTAGCTATATCGAGGATTTTTTTATCATCACAACATATGACCAAATCATCCAATCTTTTTGCTAATTTAGCTCTTCTATAAGTATGGATTATTAAAGGTATATTATTTATTTTTATTAAAGGTTTTTTGGGAAGCCTTGTTGATGACAATCTGGTTGGAATGAGACCTATAACTTTTTTTTTCATCTAAATTTTTTCAACTCATGATCCATCATTGTCTTGATAATTTTGTCCAAATTATATTCAATTTTATAGTTCAAAACTTTTTTGATTTTTTTTGTATCTCCAACTAAAACACTTGTTTTTGAAGGTCTTAAAAACTTTTTATTTATTCTTAAATATTTTTTATAATTTAAACCTACATATTTAAAACATTTTTCTGCAAAATCTTTTACAGAATTAGATTTTCCTGTCGCTACAATAAAAGTATCAGGCTTTTTTAACTGCATAATTTTTTGAACGTATTCCACATATTCTTTCGCATATCCCCAATCTATCTTAGCTGTAATATCACCAAGCTCTAAAGTTTTTCTTTTTTTTTTATAAATTTCACATACGTGCTTAACTATTTTCGTAGTTACATACTCTTCAGATCTTCTTGGGGACTCATGATTATAAAAAATCGCATTATAGATTTTTAAATCATAAACATTTCTATAAAGATTACATAAGTGATAACAGGTAACTTTTGAAATTGCATAAACACTTTGAGGATTAAAAACAGTATTTTCATTTTGTTTTTTTTCTTTAGTGATACCAAACATATTCGAGGATAAAGGGTGAAAATATTTAATTTTATTATTTGAATTTTTTATAGTTTCAAGAATATTTATTAAAGAATGAGACGTTGTCATTAATGAATAACTTGGGATAGCAAAGCTCCAGCCAACATGATCTTGGTCAGCAAAATTATAAATCTCATTTGGCTTTAGATTAATAATTAAATTTTGAATTGACGAATGATCATTGAGATCTCCTCTTACTAAAAAAAATTTCTTTTCAAAAACTTTTTTATCTTTAAATATATGTTTTAAGTTTTTTGTATTTCCAGTAGCTGATTTTCTTACTAAGGCATAAACTTTATATTTTTTTTTTAACAACAAATCACACATATATGATCCATCTTGTCCTGTAGATCCAAAAACTATTGCTGTTTTCATAAATGATTTTTAAAATTTATATTCTATTACTTTATTATCCTTACTTTTAATACAGTCAATTACTTTTATCATTAAAACTATTTATCACATCATTTAATTTTTTACTCAATTGAATATAACTTTTTCTACTATTGCTTTTTATTGAATTTAATTTTTTTGTGCCATTCGATATAAATTTTTTGTTATATCTGCCATATATAATTGAAATTACAGCTTTTGAAATTGCATTTGGGTTTTTAACATCAACCAAAATTGCTGTACCTTTTGTTACATCATCCTCTAACCTATTATTATATATTAGTGGTTTTTTGTAATTCCAAGCCTCCAAAGGTGGTATAGCGTCAGGGCCAAATAAGCTTGTAAAAATTACACCCTTAGAATTTTTATAAACATAATCCATTTCTTCAGAATGTAAAAATCCAGTAAAAAAAATATTCTTTAAATTATTGCTCTTTATATAGTTTTCTAAATAACCTTTATAACCTCGGTCTCTTCCTGAAAAAATAAAATTTATATTGTGACCCTCATTTTCTAAAATTTTTGCTGCTTTTAATATTGAAATATGATTTTTGTGTCCCCAAATTTGAGCAGGATAAAAAAAATAATTTTTAATATGAGTAAATTTTTTTTTAATAAGTTTTAAATTTTTATTACTTTTAAATAATCCACTTGGAGTATAAGGAATTATAAGTATTTTATTTTTTGGTATTTTATAGTGACTAGACACCCTTTGCTTGATTATCTTGTGACTAACTGTAATTACAATCGATTTTTTTAGCGAATAGAAATATAAATTTTCTCTTTTAAAAAACTCCTTTTTAGATATTTCAGGAAATATCGAATGCTTAAAATGCTCAAGGTCTAAAAACGTAGATACAAATTTAATATTTTTAAAAGTAAAAACAGTATTAGATAAGACAGGAAAATAACATAAATCAGTTTTATTATTAATTAAAAGGTCTTCTAAAGAAGTTTTTAAATTTAATAATCCTGTCAAACATCTAAAAAATTTATTGACAGATAATTTTAATAAAATTTTATCAAACAAACTTAATGAAAACAATACAGAGGGAATTTTTAATTTTTTCAATATTTCAAAATTTTGTTGTATATGGGTATAAACAACTACTTCATCTAGTTTAAAATGTTTTTTAATATTCAAGCATGCATTAATAGAATGAGTAAATGACCCGCCACCAGAAAAATTTGTCTCTAACAAAATCGCTATTTTCATTTTATTTAATTTAGATGTGGACTTATATCTTTATAATGACTGAATAAAGAAAATAATTTAGTTTTCTGAATTGCAGAATATAAAATTTGTTTTTTTTCTTTTTTATCCAAACTTACAATCTTCATAACTAAGTCAAATTTATTTTCAAAATCTTTTTGATCATTTCTTTCATAAAGAAAACCGTTATGATGATCATCAATAATTTCGATTGGACCATTTTTACAATTGCTTGAAAATATGATTTTTCTTGCAAACATCGATTCTATAATTACAAATCCTGGATCTTCCCAATCCGAAGTAAGTACAAAAAAAAGCGCATTAGATAAATAAGGATAGATATTCTTTTTTTTTCCGACTAAAAGAATCTTTTTTTCAAGATTATTTATTTTAATCAGATCTTTTAATTTTTTTTCTTCTTCTCCCTCACCAATTATTACTAAATCTAAGTTTGGATATTTCTTAGATATATTCCTAAAGTTTTGTATTAAAAATTTATAATTTTTCTGTTTACTGAGTCTTCCGATTGATAAAATATAATTTTTATCTTTAATCCAATTGAATTGGTGATCTATCTTATCTTTTCTTTTTTTTGATATATCTTGAACATCGATAATTGGATCTCTTACAACAAATAGTTTTTCCTTTTGGAATATCTTTTTTCTTAACAGTAATTTTTGAGTTAAAACTGTAGGACAAAAAATTTTATAAAGTTTTTTATCAGCAATTTTCCATAATATTGATCTCCAAAAATTTAATTTTGGATAACCAGATACCCTTAAGATAAATTTTGTTTTATAATTAAACAATATTAATAATGACAGTGGTATTGATGTAATTAGATGTATAATTAAAAATTCTGGTTTATTTTTTTTTAATAATAAATGAAGTTTAACAATTGATAAAACATATGTAATTAGATAAGTAATTCTACTTTTAATAAAACCTTTTGTTGGTAAATTTTTTATATCAATCGAAGTTTTAAGATCAATTAAATCAATATTATAACTATCTATTTCTTTTTTAAAATAATCCCACTCTTTAAAAACATTCAAAATTTTACAATTAATTTTATTTTTTGAAAATTTTTTTATAGATTTAATTGAATTAATTACCGCACTAGTAGTTGCTACATTAGATATAAATGGAGACCAATAATATACTTTCATTAGTGTTTAGCATACTATAGTTATAAATTTTCTAAATAATACTTAAAAAAATATTAATATTTTATAAGAAAAATTTGGAGAAATTTAAATAATAGTATTGAGAATAAACCAATTGTTAATAAAATTTTTATATTTTAAAAATGCATAATAAAACCTTGATTATTTGTTATCATCCTTATTCTTATATGGGGGGTGCAACAAGTAAAATAATTCAGTTACTTAATGGCTTGAATAAAAAAAAATATAAAATTGTCTATATTTATCTCAAAAAAAATTATGAACTAGATTTAAATAAAGAAATAAAAACAATAAAATTAAATGCAAAAAGTACTCTTTTAAGTTTTTTTGAAACAAAAAAAATTATTAATAAATTTGATAAAAAAATTTTTAAAAAGAAAATCTTTATATCAAATCAAAATTATTCAAATATTTTAACATATTTTTTAATTAAAAATTTTAAAGAATTTAAATCAATATTGATAGAAAGAAATCATTTGGATGAATTTAATTATTATAACTCCTTGAAAGATTTTTTCAAAAAAAAAATTATCAAAAGAATTATGAAATTTAATTATAAATATGCCTCATTGGTTATTGGAAACTCAAAGAGGTTATCAATAGATTTATCTAACTTTACTAATTCAAAGGTAAAAACAATCTATAGTCCTACAAATTCAAAAAAAGTTATTCAATTATCTAAACTTTATACTCCAAAAGAATTAAAAAAGGACAAATCAAGAGTTAGAATTTTATCAGTCTCAAGATTTTCAAAAAGAAAAGATATAATTACTTTGCTAAAAGCTTTTAATATTATACATAATAAATTTCCAAAATTAGATTTAATATTAATTGGATATGGCTCAGAATTAGATAAAATCAAATCGTTTGTTAAATTTCATAAACTTTCAAAAAAAGTTTATGTGTTATCACCAAAAAAAAATCCCTTTCCATACTTTTTGATCTCAGATTTATATGTAATGCCATCTTTATATGAGGGTTGTCCAAATTCAATCGTTGAGGCTTTAGTGCTAAATCTACCAGTCATATCGTCAAACTGCAATTCAGGTCCAAGTGAAATACTTTTAAATGGTAAAGGAGGGTTTATTTTTAAAAAACATGATTTTTATTCTTTAGCAAATAAAATTCAATTATTTTTAAGAAATAAAAATATTTTAATTAAAAAATTAAAGATTGCTAAGAAAAATACTTATAGATTTGAGGAAAAATTAATTATTAATAAGTATAAAAATCTATTAGATAATATTTAAACAAATGAAATTTTTTTTAAATTTACTTGAATTTTTTTTTGCTAGAAAAATTCTTTATAAAACAAATTTAAATTTCTTAAAATTATTTATTAGGTTTATAGGCTATAATAATCATAAAAACATAAATGCCAGTGGTGAAATTAATTTTTTGAAGATGATCTGCTCAGAAAAACCAAAGTTATGTATTGATATAGGTGCTAATATAGGAAATTATTCTAAATATTTGTTAGAGAATAGTTTAACTAAAATTATTGCTTTTGAACCAATGCCTCAGAGTTTTAAAGAATTACATAATTTAAAAAAGAAATATAAGGATCGTTTAAACATTTATAATGTTGGTGTTGGGGATAAACAGACAAACAAAATCTTGTATTATGATAAAAATAACCTCCAGTGGGCTAACTTTAACAGTGAGGTAAATAGCATTGATTATCTAAGAAATAATAATAAAAAAATAAAATGTAAAATTAATACTTTAGATAATCTGTTAAAAAAAAAAATAAAATTCAAAATTAACAAGATAGATTTAATTAAAATTGATACTGAAGGTTTTGAGTTAGAGGTTCTTGAAGGTGCTAAAAAAACAATCAAAAAATTAAAACCAAAATATATCCAATTGGAATATAATTGGCATCATTTATTTAAAAATGTAAATCTGTATTATTTTTCAAAAAAATTAAAAGATTATGATACCTATAAAATTCTGCCTTTTAGTAAAAAGTTAATGAAAATCGATTCAAGTAAACCGGAACATAATTACTTTAATTATTCAAATATTGTTTTTGTAAGAAAAAAAATTAAATGATAAAAAAAATTCTACTTTATTATCCTTCATTCGAAAAAGGTGGTGCGACTCAAAATTTAATCAATATTATTAATTATTTTTTAAAAAAAAAAATAGAAATTTTTTTATTCAGTCATAAAGCTAATAAAAAAGATTTTTTTAAAAGTAATCATTTAAAAATTATTAATTCAAAACCAATAAAATGTATGAGTTTTTTACCGTTAAGATGGAATTTAGCTTTATCCTCTGCTATTAATTTAAATACTTACTCTAAAACTCTTGAAAAAGATTCAATTATATTTTCGATGCAAAGTCATATACCAGCAATCATAATTTCGAAGCTTAATAAAAAAAAAATAAGTATTAGAAATTCTGAAGAACCGCTCGGGGCAACATATTATGCGGATAATAAATTTTTAGCTTTCTTAGTTTTAGGTTTAAAGTTTTTATTTTATAATCTAAGTGATCAGATAATCGCAATCTCAAAAAAATCAGAAGAATCTTTAAAAAAGATTGTTATTTTTAAAAGAAAAATTATCTTAATACTCAATCCTTATCTAACAAAAATACTTAAAATTAAAAAAAAAAATAAATCCAAAAAATTTTCTATTTTAAGTGTTGGTAGAATTACTAAACAAAAAAACTTTGATCTTTTAATAGACTCTGTTTCTAATTTATCAAAAAAATACAAAAATATTGAATTAACAATTGTTGGAAATGGAAATTTATTTGAACATACTCACAACAAAATATTTAATTTAAAAAATATAAGATTAATCAAATGGAAAAAGAATTTAAAACCTTTTTTTTTAAAATCTGACTTATTCGTCTTATCCTCATATTATGAGGGTTTACCAAATGTCTTAATTGATGCTGTAAATTATGAAGTTCCTTGTTTGGCAACAGATGTTAGTGGTGTACGCGATATACTTATTCAAGGTAAAGGGGGTCTGATAATTCCAAATAATGATCAACATAAACTAGAAAAAAATATAGAATATTCTATTAAAAACTATTCAAAATTAAAGAAAATGACATTAATTGCAAAAAAGAAAATATTTAGGTTTACTAATATAAATTGTGTATTAATGCACAAACAATTCAACAAGATATACGATTTCAAATAAAATTATTTATGGATAAAATTTTTAAAGATGACTGTAAATATATATTAAAAAATATAAATATTAAAAAATTTAAAAATGCAAAAATTTTAATTCTTGGTGCAAATGGTTTTTTTGCAGCATATCTTCAAGGAGTTTTATCATCAGTCAAATGTAACATAACTTCTATATCGCTAGGAAGACCTCGTGGTTTATTTAAAAAGATTTATAAAAATTCTAATATAAAATTTATACAATTAAATTTAGAAGATTTAAAAAAATTTAATAATATAGCTAATAAGAGGTTTGATTATATTTTTCATTGTGCCACATATGGACAACCCAAAAAATGGAATGGAAATGAGTGGAGTACAATTAATTTAAACATAAACGTACTTAAATCTATTTTAGATAATTCTGTAAAATTTAAATCAAAGATTTTATATTTAAGTTCGGCGTCTGTTTATAAATTACCAAAAAATAATAAAATTATTGATGAAAGTTCAGAACTCGGATCTGGAACATTCTTTAATGAAATGATTTATGCTAATTCTAAAATAGTTGGAGAAAAATTATGTGAATATTATAGAAATAAATTTAAGTCACCAGTTTATATTGCAAGACCTGCACATACTTATGGACCAGGACAAGATTTTAACGATCCAAGAGTTGTTCCTCAGCTTATAAAAAGAGCTATCAAAGAAAAAAAGATTTATATGTTTGATTCCGGTAAAACAGTAAGAACTTGGTGTTATATTGCAGATGTTACAATTATGTTACTTAATATAATTACTTCTGGTAAATCTTTGACATATAACGTTGGAGGAAATGATTACTTATCTATTTATAAAATTGCCCAAATTATTTCAAAATTAAGAAATAACATACCCATACAAATCAAAAATAAAAACTTAAAGTTTACAAACTCAAAACAATCAAAATTAAAAATTTCATCAAATAAATATAAAAAAGAATTTAAAAATAAAGTAAATATTTCTTTTAAAAATGGAATAGATAGATTGATAAAATGGAACCTAACTAAAAATGAAAAATAAAGATCTTATTTTAAAAGTTCTTACTCTAGCTAATAAGGGTAAAGAGGGACATGTTCCAAGCTCATTATCAATTTTGGATATTTTGGATACTTTATACGGGAGGTTTATTACAAAAAAAAAATTAGATAAATTTGTATTAAGTAAAGGTCATGGTTGTTTATCTTTTTATGCAGTTTTAGAAAAATATAAAATAATAAATAAGCTCAATAATTTTTGCTCTTTCGAAAGTAAATTTGGTGGTCATCCAGATAAAAATAAAATTAAAGGTGTGGAGAGTTCAACTGGTTCTTTAGGTCATGGATTTCCTTTTGCTTGTGGAATGGCTATGGCTAAAAAGATTAAAAATGAAAAAGGGAAAGTTTTTGTTTTAATTGGTGATGGAGAATGTAATGAAGGCACAATCTGGGAAACTCTTTTATTAGCAAGTCACCATAATCTTAATAATTTAGTATGTATTGTTGATAAGAATAAATCTACTGATAGAGCTTTGAAAATTGATAATTTAAAAAAAAAGTTTTTATCTTTTAATTGGGATTGTTTAGTTATAGACGGTCATAATAAAAAATTACTTATTAAATCTATTTTGAAACAAAGAAAAAAGCCCCTAGCAATAATTGCTAACACTATAAAAGGGAAAGGTGTTCCTTTCATGGAAAATAATCCAGAATGGCATCACAAAAAAGTAGAATCGAGTACTATACAAAAATTTAACTTTATAATTAATAAATGAGAAAACAATTTGTAAAAACAATTTCTAAATTATTTAAAAAAGATAAAAAAATTGTAATGTTATTAGGGGATATTGGTGTTTTTGGATTCAGAAACTTATTTAAACTTTACTCTAAAAGAATTTATAATATTGGAATTTTAGAACAATCAATGATTAGTTTAGCTGCTGGACTTTCAAATGAGGGAATGAAACCAATCGTTCATACAATAGCTCCGTTTATTGTAAATAGAGCATATGAACAGTTAAAAATAGATTTTGGTTATAATAAATTAAATGGAAATTTTGTAAGTATTGGTGCTTCATATGATTATGCATCTCTTGGATGTACACATCACTGTCCTGAGGACATAAATTTAATGCACAATATACCCAACATGCAAATAGTAGTCCCTGGAAATAGTGAGGAATTCAATGATTTGTTTTATCAGAGTTACAACAAAAAAAATCCAACTTATTATAGGTTGTCAGACCATGAGAATACTAAAAAATTTAAAGTAAAATTTGGAAAATCAAATTATATAGATAATAAATCAAAAATTACTATTGTAGCAATCGGACCAGTGCTTAATAATATTTATCCCTTAATTAAAAAATATAAAATAAATCTAATTTATTTAACT
>MDSZ01117943.1_pt1 | contig 19954 bp, 21 predicted proteins | sample 811201 | NCBI WGS metagenome assembly MDSZ01 (sample SAMN05326647, study PRJNA326480) | marine metagenome | isolation source: seawater | place: Indian Ocean: North | collected 2010 | reverse complement strand
ATAGAAAAAGATCTATATAAAAAAAATAGGGCTTATTGGGCAAAACAATGTTGTTATAAATTTGATGGGAAAATTTCTTTTAGAATTTTAAAAATGATAGAAAAATTTATTCAATCAAAAAACTAAATTAGGACTAAAATTTTGAATACCGCAATTATTCTAGGAGCAGGTAATTCTCAAAGGTTTGGTGGAGAAATACCAAAACAATTTTTAAAGATAAATGGGAAAGCAATTATTGACTATTCCATTGACGTTTTTAATAATTCAAAACATATTGATAAAATTATTGTTGTTGTTGCAAAACAATTCATATCAAAAATAAAACTAAGATATCCTAATCTAGATATTATAGAAGGTGGAAATACTAGAAAAGATTCTTCATACTTGGGGTTATGTAAATGTTCAAAAAAAACAAAATTTGTTTTAATTCATGATGCTGCTAGGATGTTTATATCTAATAGCATAATTACAGATTGTATAAAATCATTATCAAAAAATGACGCTGTAACAATAGCAGAAACGATAACAGATACTATAGCAAAATATCAAAATAATAATATTATTTCTATGGAAAATAGAGAAGAATTAATTGCATTGCAAACTCCACAAGGTTTTAAATATCAATCGATATTAAATGCACATAAAAAATTTACAGGTAAATCAACTGATGATATAAGAATAATGCTTGATAATGGCTATAAATGTTCTTTTTTAACTGGTTATAAAAATAATTTCAAAATTACTACTAAAGATGACTATGACATTGCATCAAAAATTATAGAAAAACAATAATTGAAAAAGTTTTATCAAGACACGTTAAATATTTTAGATAAATTAGATGTAATTTACATTATTGGAGCTGATTCACTTGTTGGCCTAAACGAAAATCAATTATTTAAATACTCCCCCAATCTTAAAATTTATCTTATTAAATATAATTTTTTCAAAATTATATTGTTTTCTTTTTTTTCTATTTTTAAAAAAATTATTATAAAGCCAAAAATTGAAAATAATAAAATAATTCTTAAAATTCGTTTTAAACCTACCATTTTATCTAAAGATAAAACTTGGATAAAATGTTATTTAATGGGAAATAATGAAAAATCTTATTATGTTTCTCTTGGTAATACAATTACATACTTTTTAAAAAATGACTTAAGAATATCTAAAAAAACTATTAATGGATTTTCATATAATGTGCCAATAAAATTAAAAGATTTTATTAATAAATATAAAACTGAACTTTTAATGGACTTTTATAAAAATTATAATATAAAATTCAGTTCAAATGATGAAAAGTATGCCATTAATTTTTTATTTAAAATTAAAAAAATTCTAGAAAGCTTATCAGTTCATTACTGGATTGAAGGCGGTACATTACTAGGAGCTGTAAGAGAAAAAAAACTTATAGAATGGGATCACGATTTAGATATGGGAGTTGTGAATATTTCAAATAAAATTATTCAAAAATTAATATCTAAATTAAAAAAAGAATTTTATGTTAGTGTAAAAAACTTTAATTCTACTGAAGGAAATTGGGATTTAGGTAAATATCGTGTAATTAAAGTATACCCTAGAAAATATTTTTTTTTCAAAGAAAAATTATGTTTAGATATTTTTATTTATTATTTAGGTAGTATACCTAATGAAGAAAAAGAAGTCTATAAATATGTTGTTTGGGGTAAAAATGCATATCATAAAAGACATTTTTTTGATAAACTTGAACAAATTGACTTTTATGGACAATTAATAAATGTACCATCAAACTACAAAGAATTTTTAAAAGTTAAGTATGGTCCTGATTGGGAAACTCCTAAAAAAAGATGGAATGTTGCATTAGATGATGGATCAGTTATTAGAAATTAATTTTAACATTTAAATTTTATTTAGCTAAAGATCCCATAGGATCCCAAGGATCTAGACCTATTGGTTTTCTATCAAATAATTTAATGATTTTTTCTGGTAAATATTTTTTATCAACTACAACTTCATAATTATATTCATCAAACCATGAATCTGACATTAAATAATATCCTTTATTACCACCCTTAATACCCCAACTATTTTCTACTCTCCATTTTGTTGATTTATCATTTTTAATATCAACTCCAGTAAAAAGCATAGCATGAGTCATTAAACTATCACCGTATTCAAGTCTAGTTGCTTTATCCATAATAAAATCAGTTTTAAATAAACTTTCATAATCATATAGATCCATATCCATTACTCCTAGATCTCTATGAAACATTTTCCCCACATCACAGCCAAACCAAACTGCCTCATTATTTTGTATTGATTTAATAGCTGCTTTTTTCATTACATTGATATCTACATTTGCATATTTAATAATTTCTCCATCTATAACATTTCCTAAATAATTAACAGTATATAATTCATTATATTTTTTATTTGACATTGGAGCATTAATTAAACAAACTTTATCCCTTAGATTAACATCAACATGTTTTTTATAAAAATCTTTGGGTGTTAAATTTATAAATCTAATAAATTTTTTCTTTTTATCTCTTACTTGCCAATCAAAATTATCTGGAGGATTACCTAAACAAACACATAGCATTGAATAAATAGTTGATAGCATTGACTCTTTAGTTTTTTTCAATGTAGAAATTGAGCTTCCTTTTATATGCATCTTCCTTAATGTCGATGCAAATTCTCGTAATTTTCTAGTAATAAAACGATTCATCATTCTTGAACTACTACTTTGGTAACTCTCAGGCATTACTGATTTAGGCATAACCCCATATTTTTCAATAAGATTTACAAACATATCCCATTGCCCACCATCTTCAATTGGGCTATCTAACAAATACATCATAATTCTACTGTCATATGCTTCTTCTAAAGTTTTTAAAATATTTTCTAAAAAATAATTTGATTTTTCTAACTTATCACAAAACATAAAATAGTTTTGAGAAAATTCAAATTCTTTAAGGTTATATTTTTGAGCTAAATCAAGTCTCATCAAATTTAAACCAGCAAATCCCCAACATCTACCAGAAGCTTTTTGATTTGTAACCTTTGTCATTTCTGTAGAAATAGTATCTGAAAATGTATGATCTATCAATCGGTATCCATCCCAATTCATTGCAATATTATTAATATCACTCCTTGTTAATGCATTTCTAGAAATTTTTAAAGATGCATGTGATTTAAAATCTTTTTTAAATTTTTTAATTTGAGTTTTAGATATTGAATCTTTCAAGATTCCTCCTTATTTATTATTATAATAGTCTATTATGTTAGAATAAATACTGTTATAAAAACCTTTGTAGTCTAACCATTTATATATATTGGGGACTTTATTTATCAATTCATTTTTATTTTTTAAAAGATATGTCATCATATTATCATTTCCAAAACCATTTCTAGCTGCATGTCCACCCCATAATGGATTTAATTCAATAAAATAAGGTTTATTCTTTATTAAAAAAAATTCAACTGCTCCTATATTGTTACCAAGTACTTCTACTGATTTTAATATGTCATTTTTAACCTTAGGAAGAAGTAATCCAAATTCATGATTTTTTCTTATAAATCTCTCAATCTCTTTTTCTGACATTAATGAATTATATAAAATATCTTTTTTACTAGTTGATACATAAAAACAAATTATCTTATTAAATAAAACATGGACTCTATATAGGTCTCTATATCCATTTGTACTTTTAGTTTCTAAATATTCTACACATATAATTTTAGTATCTTTTCTATATTTTACTAATTTATTTATTCTTTTTTTTAATTTTATCAAAATTATATCTATTTCATTTACTGAATCAATAACATATAATCCTCTACTACCTGTTTCATTATTACTTCTTAAAATTATTTTTTTATACTTTTTTAGAAATTCAGCTATTTTTTTTGAAATTTTATTTATATCATTTAATTCTAGAATTGAAAAAGCTAAAAATTTTGGACATAAAAGATTATTATCTTGCCAAATTTTAAATGCTCTATCCTTAGAATCATAATTATAAAATGAATTTATATCATTAATAACTAATTTATCATCATGTTTTTTAGATTGTTGAATTAATGAATTAACCAATTGATCAGTAGTTTTTTCAGGCTTATTTCTATAAAAAAGAATATTTGCAGAATTAATATTATGAGTCCTAGATAAATTATTAGTTTTTTTAAATCCAATTTCTTCATCTTTTCTAAGGTTCTCAATTTTTGAAGGGAAAAAACGATAAAATGAGTGCCCTTGTCTTCGACCAATAAAATATATATTTATATTTTTACTTTTCACATTATCTTTATGATTAAATTATCTTTTAATATAATAAATTAATTGTAAACAATATTCATTATTTAACAAATTTATGATACTATTTATAAATAAACGTTTCAACAATAGAAATGGTGCTGAAAAATCAGGATCAGATGTAGTAAACTCACTTTTAAAAGCTAATGCTGATCTAGCCTTGCTATATATAGATATAAATAATAATTTTAATGATATTATTAACTATAAAAATATATCTATTTTAAAATCCCCTTTATATAAATTAACAATTAATACATTTTCATTTAAAGAAATATATGATTTTATAGAAAGTAAAATTTTTGATAAAATTAGATTTAAAAAAATTAAATCTTTAAAAATTAATTATATAATTGCTAATAGTTTAAGTAGTGAATACTATGCTAAAAAACTAGCAAAAAGTCTTAATGTTAAATGTTGTTTAATCGTTCGAGAATCACCTGATTTCTATAAAAATCCCAATAAAACTGTAAATCGAATACATTACTTTGATCAAATTATTTTTGTATCATCCAATGTAATGAAAGATTGGATATCAATTTTACCAGATTTAAAAACTAAATCAAAATATATACCCAATACTATTAATGAAAGTTCAATTGATAAAATTATCAACAAACGAAAGTCTTATTTTCAACGTAAATTAAATTTTAATAATAATGATATAAATATTGTAATAGTAGGTAAATTTTTAACCCGTAAAAATCAATCAATAGTTATTAACAACCTTGAACAATTTCATAAAATTAATGAAAAAATAAAATTTCACTTTATAGGTAAAAATTTTAATTCTTATGGTTATCAAATGAAAAAAATACTACGCAAAACTAAATATAATGAAATGGTACGTTTACATGGGTTTAAAAAAAATGTACTTGAATATATTTATGCTTCTGATTATTTAATTTTAACTGCACTTGCTGAGGCTTCTCCAAGAGTACTATATGAAGCAATGCTATTAAAAACTTTAATAATTTCTTCTGAAGTCGGCGGTGCTTCGGAATTAATTAAACATGAAAAAACTGGATATTTATATGAAAAGAATAATGTTAAAGATTTATTATTCAATTTAAAAAAAGCACTAAATTCAGATAACTATAATTCTATGGTAAAAGAGAGCAATGAATTTTATCATAACACATATTCAAATGAAATTCATCAAAAAAATTATAAAAATTTATATAAATTGTTAAAAACAATATAAATGAATATATCCATTTATAAAAAAATTTCAATATTAAAATGAAAATGAATAAAGAAATATTAATCATTGCCAATGGGAACTCTATAATTAATTATAAATTTTCAAATTTTATTAATGATTTTTCTACTATTGGTAGGATAAATAATTTTCAAATTAAAAATTATGAAAAACATATTGGTACTAAAACTGATATTTGGTTCCACGGTGCAAATCAAGGTGTTAAACCAAGGAAAAATATACCTAAAAACATTATAGTATTAGTACCATCTAAAGTTCTTGAGAAAAAAAAAGAACATATATATACAATAATAAAAAAAAGACAAAATTTAGATTTAAATCACTATTCACTAATTGATTTAAATATTATTAAAAAATATGAGAATTTATTATCATTAGAAAGATTAACAACAGGAACTAAAGCTATATTATGGGCGATGGAAAATTATCAAAAAGTTATAATTCATGGATTTGATTTTTTCACAGTTTCAAAAAATCACTATTTTGATTCAAAAATTAAAAAGTGGTTATATAATAATTTTTATACCCTTGCAAAAAAACATAACGTAAAAAAAGAAATGAATTATATTAATAATCAAATTCATAATAAGAAGCTATTTCTATTAAAAGATTTAATAGATCAGAAATTCTAATGATCATTATTTCTATTATTCCTGCAAGAGGAGGCAGTAAAGGTATACCTAAAAAAAATATTAAAAAATTTTTAGGTATTCCACTAATTAATCATTCTATAAAATATTCTCTATCTTCTAAAAAAATAACAAAAACCTTTGTTACAACTGATGATCCTGAAATTAAAAAAATTGCTCAAAAAGCTGGTGCTTCTATAATAAATAGGCCCAAAGAAATCGCTGATGATAATGCAACAACTGAAAGTGCAATTAAACACGCATTATCAAATATAGATTTAAATCCAGATATTATAATTTTATTACAGCCTACAAGCCCATTTAGACCTATCAACTCACTTGATAATGCAATTGATTATTTTATAAATAATAATTTTGACTCACTTTTATCAATTTCACCTACACATAATTTTATTTGGAAAATATCAGATAAGCTTGCATTGCCAAAATATGATTTTTTAAATAGACCTAGAAGACAAGATATTAAAAATGAAGATATAAACTATATTGAAAATGGCTCATTATACATTTTTACAAAAAATCACTTTATAAAACATCATAATAGATTGGGTGGTAAAATCGGATATATTATTTTTGATGAACAATTTTCAAAAGAAATCGATTCAGAATTGGATTTTACTATTTTAGAGCAAATCAATAAAAAATTTAATTCATGATCACTATTCTTTCTAACTTATAATGGTAATTTTTAAATAATACGAGATAATATGGCAACAATAAAACTTAAAAACACTTTAATTGGCGATAATAACCCCACATTTATTATTGCAGAAATTGGTATTAATCATCAAGGTGATGTAAATATTGCAAAAGAATTAATTAAAAAAGCAAAAGATGCAGGGGCAAACGCTGTTAAATTTCAAAAAAGGTCTATTTCTAGAATTCTGACTAAAGAAGGTCTCAATATGCCATATGAAAATCCAAATAGTTTTGGTAAAACTTATGGTGAACATAAAATAGCACTTGAATTAACTGAAGATGATTATATTGAATTATTCAAATTTTCTAATAATTTAGATGTTATGTTTAGTGCTTCAGGATGGGATGAAGAGAGTATTGATTTTTTAGATAAACTAGGGGTTTCTTTTTTTAAAATGGCATCAGCAGACTTAACTAATTTCCCTTTATTAGAACATACTGCTAAAAAAAATAAACCTATGATATTATCTACAGGTATGGCGGATATGGAAATTGTGAAAAAAGCATATAATCTCATTTACAAAATCAATAAGAATATTGCTGTTTTACAATGTACATCTACATACCCTGCAAAATTTAAAGAGATTCATTTAAATGTAATTCAAACATATAAAAATGAATTTCCTAATGCTGTTATAGGCTATTCAGGTCATGAATTAGGGATAGCAATTCCTACTGTATCAGTTGCTTTAGGTGCAAGAATCATAGAAAGACATTTTACTCTTGATAGGACAATGAAAGGTGGTGATCATGCTGCTTCACTTGAGCCATCAGGCTTTCATAAAATGGTTCGAGATATTAGACATGTTGAAGATGCTCTAGGCTCAAAAGATAAAACAATCCAAGAATCTGAAAAACCAATTTTTAAAAAACTTGGTAAAAGCTTAGTCTCAAAATATGATATTCCATCTGGGACAATAATTAAGCGGGATATGATTACTACTAAAGGACCTGGTACAGGAATTTCACCAATGAAATTAAATGATATAATAGGCAAAGAGACTAAAATTGATATAAATGAAGATTGTATAATTAAAGATTCTTACATAAAATGGTAAAACTAAACTTAAAACCTATAAAATTAATTTTAACTGATATAGATGGTGTTTGGACTGATAGCAAATTTTATTATAATCATGATGGTTTTGCTTTTAAATGCTTTTCAACCTATGATGGAATGGCAGTAGAACTACTAAAAAAAAATAATTTAGAAACCATAATTATTAGCTCAGAAAATTGTATTGCTACAAAAGCACGAGCCAAAAAATTGAAGATAAAAAATTATTATCTTGGTGAAAAAAACAAACTTAATAGAGCTCATACTATATGCAAAAAATTTAATGTTAAACTTGAAAATATTGCTTTTATCGGTGATGATGTAAATGATTTAGATCTATTAAAAGTAGTTGGATTTTCTGCTATGCCTCCTAACAGTCCTATATTAGATCAGTTTAAACCTGACTATATAACTAATCGATATGGTGGTGATGGAGCTTTCAGAGAATTTGCTGAAATTATTATTAAAAACTCCTAATTAAATGTTTTTATATATTATTTATGCTCTAATATCTCCAATATTATGGTTAATCGTTTTAGTTATTTCTTTTTTCAATATTAAAATTGGAGATCATTGGAACCAATTATGGATTAGTATCAATTCAATAAAAAAAGATATAAAAAATAAACATCCTAATAAAAAAATATTATTATTTCATGCAGCTTCTGCAGGTGAATTTGAACAGTTAATTCCAATATTAAAATCTTTAGATAAAAAAAAATACTATATTGTTCAATCTTTTTTCTCTCCAACAATCTACAATAAAATATCTCAAAAAAGTTATATTAATCATATATGCTATCATCCCTTTGATTTCATTTTATCAAGTTTACTATTCTTTAAAAAAATCAACCCTGACTACTATATTATAACACGGCATGATATATGGCCATCTCATATTTTTATAGCTAATTTACTCAATATCAAAACAATTTTAATAAATGCAAATTTATATTCAAATTCAATGCGAATTAAATTCCCTTTTTTTTATTTTAATAAATGGATTTTTAATTTTTTTCATAAAATTTTAACTCCCTCAAAACGAATAAAAAATAATATTGAATTACTCATAGATAAAAAGAATATAATTTGTACTGGTGATAGTAGATTTGATAGAATTAAAACTAGAATGCTTAATAATAACTTAGCATTATTCCCTAAAAAAATAAATGAAACAAAAAATATTATTTTTGGTAGTATCATTGATTCAGATTATAACATTGTTTTTGATGCTTTAAAAAATTATTTTATAAATGGGAATCAATCATTAAAAGAAAAAAAAATAAGACTAATTATTGTTCCACATGAAACTGATGATAAAACTATTTTAAATTTAGAAACCAAATTACAAAAAATTAAATTGGAACCAATTCGATTTAATAAAGTTGATAAATTAATACCTGAAGTAATTATTATAAATAAAGTAGGTATTTTAGCAGATTTATATAAATATAGTGATCTTGTATATATTGGAGGTGGATTTGGTGCTGGAGTACATTCTGTTATAGAACCAGCTATATATGGTTCTATTGTGACTTATGGTCCCAATATACATATATTAGATGAAGCTGTAGAAATGACTAATGAAAAAATTGGATTTATAGTAAATAATTTTTCTGAAATGACAGAATATTTTAAATTACTAAATGATCAATCAGAAGTTAATAAGATTCAAAAAGAAACTAAACTATATATTGAAAAAAAAATAGGAGCATCTGAAAAAATTATCAATGAATTATTTAATTAAAATTCTAATTTTAATTTCATTTTCCTTTAATCAAAATACAACTAATGAAAAATTATTCTATGATATCAATTTTAGAATCTTTTCAGCAGGGGAAGCAACCTTTGAAAGTCATATAACATCTTTAGATAATAATAAAGTTTATAAAATAGTATCAAAAACTAAATCAAATAAATTTCTTGATAGATTCTATAAAATACGAGATCAAATAGATATTTGGATTGATAAAGATAATTATTCTTTATTAAAAATAAATAAAAAAATAAAAGAAGGAAATTATAAGCGAAATTTTTCTGCAATAATAGATCAACAACAATCTATAGCAATATATAAAAATAAAACAAAGAAAGTCCCAAAAATTATTTTTGATCCAATTGCAGCTATATATTACTACAGAACATTAAATCTAAATAAGAATAATCAATACAATTTTTTTACTTTTGATGAAGGAAAAATAAAAGAAATAATTTTAAAAGTAACAGATATTGAAAATGTTAAAACACCTATGGGAAAATTCCAATGCTTTGTTCTTAAACCATTTTCAACTGATGGTAAAAAACTATTTAAAAATGATGGTAATATGACAATATGGATATCTAATGATAAAAAAAGATTACCTATAAAAATAGAACAAAATACAAATATAGGTAAACTTGTTTTAAATTTGAAAAATTATAATAATTTTTAATATTACTATACAACCAATCTATTCTATTTCAAGATCTTTAAACGGACTACTTCCATATTCGTTATCATTTTGATCACCTGCTTTAAATAGCGTCCAATAAATAAGTGGGAATACACCTATAATTGTTAAAACCCACAAATAATTCCACCCGGACTTATTTATATCATGTAATCGTCTAATTGTTAAACTTAATCCAGGCAAGAAAAAAATTATTGATGAAAATGTACCATATTTTGGATCAATTTGACTTAAAGCAATATTTATAATTGTTGTGAAAACAAACCACCAAATATTATCTATTCTAGATGCTCTACCTTCAAAATTAACATAATTTTTAAATAAAATATTTTTAATAGATTCATCAAACTTAACTAACTTTAATTCTTGCGATAATAACATATACTAAATCTCCTAATTATAATAAACGCATTATATCATTAAATATTACAAAAATAATTAATGAAAATAATATGATCATCCCTACAGATTGAATAGAAACTTTAACCTTTGATGGTAATTTTCTACCAGATATTCCTTCAATTATAGATATAAGAGCATGTCCACCATCTAAACCTGGAATAGGTAAAATATTTATAAAAGCAAGATTGACACTTATAATAGCCATTACACCAAATAATGCCCATATTCCTCCATTTTTAGCTGAATCACCTGCTAATTTTGCAATTAAAACTGGTCCTCCTACTTCATCCATAGAAGCATCTCCCTTTATAATAATAAAAAGAGATTGTGCCGTTAAAAATAACCAATCAATAGTTCTACTAAACCCTAATTGAACAGATTCTATAATACTAATTTTTCGCGGTTCATTGTAAACTGGGCTAATGCCAATAATTCCCTTATTAGTATATTCACCATTTTTAAGTATTTTTTCAGATTTAACTTTTATTGAATCAGATAAAATTATGCCATTTCTATCCCATGTTATCAATAAATAAGATTCTGAGTTTGATTGAACTAATTCGGTCATTTCTTCCCAATTGCTAATTGGTTTTTCATTAATTGATAAAATTAAATCATTAATCTCTAATCCTATTTCATCAGCTGGATAATCATCAATTAAAGCACCTATTCTTGCAGATGAATTTGGCTCTGATATTCCTTGAACATAAAAAATCATAGAAAACAAAAACATTGATAATAATAAATTCATTATTACACCAGCAGAAGAAAACCATATTTGCTGTAAAGGAGTTTTTGATAAATATTCATAATCAGCACCAGTAGTTTCTGAATCCATACTTTCATCAATTATTCCAGAAACTTTTACATATCCTCCCAATGGAAAAGCTCCAATACCATATTCAGTATCACCAATTTTTTTCTTAATTCCTAAACCAAAAAAATTAAATCCTAAATAAAATTTCTCAACTCTAATTCCTACAGATCTTGCTGCCATATAATGACCAAATTCATGAACAAATACAATTGTACAAAAAACAAACACTATTGATAAAAAATAAATCATATACTACCCTTTATTATTAAATTATTAACAAATTTTTTAGTTTCTTTACTAACATTATCTATATCATCTAAATTAGGATTTGCAACATATGTATGACCCTTAATGGCCAAATCAATTATTTGTGATATATTTATAAATTTAATTTTATCATTTAAAAATAAATCAACAGCTATATCATTAGCTACATTCAAAGCAACTGGAGAAGTTCCTCCTTTTTTGATAGCATCATATGCTAGTTTTATGCAAGGAAATTTCTCTAAATCTGGAGATTCAAATGTTAACTTTTTGATTTTAGCTAAATCTAAAGATTCCCAATAAATATTATCATGGTTTGGATAAGACATTGCATATTGTATTGGAATTTTCATATCTGGGATACCAAGCTGCGCTTTAATAGAACCATCTACAAATTCAACTAAAGAGTGTATAATTGATTGTGGATGTATAATTATTTCAATTTTTTCAATTGGGATTTTAAATAACCAAAAAGCTTCAATCACTTCTAGGCCTTTGTTCATCATTGTAGCTGAATCAATTGAAATTTTTTTACCCATATCCCAATTAGGATGCTTAAGTGCATCTTCCTTTTTGATATTAGGAAATTCTTTAATTGATTTTTGTCTAAAAGGACCACCTGATCCAGTTAAAATCAACTTATTAACTTGATCAAACTTTTCCCCTTTAAGGCATTGCCATATTGCAGAATGTTCACTATCCATAGGAAAAATTTTAACATTATTTTTTTTGCATAACTTATTAATATAATCGCCAGCCATTACCATGCTCTCTTTATTTGACAACGCAATATCAACGCCACTATTAATACATCTAACTGTAGGCTCCATCCCATCAGCTCCAACCAAAGCATTAATCATTAAATCTATTTTACTATATGATGCTAATTTTAATAATCCATACCTACCTGATAATATTTCAACATTAGGTAATTTTTTTATACAATATGATTTTTTAGAATCATCTAAAATACATATAGCTTTAACATTAAATTTTTTAGCCTGTGAACATAATAAACTAGCATTACTTTTTGCAGACAAATATTCAACTTTATATTTTTCCGGTTGTTTTTCAACCACCTCTAATGTTTGAGTTCCAATTGATCCTGTAGAACCTAAAATTCCAATCTTTTTCATAAATTAATTATTAATTTTATATTTGGTTGAAAAATAAATTTTTTATTTTCACTAAATAATTTTGATCCTAGTAATATATTCATTCTATTATAGATCAATTTTTTATAATAAAAATTAAAGAAATATTTATCATTAATCTCAGTAATATAGTGCAAAGATAAAATTATTTTATGGTTATTATAATTTATATTAGATGAAATCCCATAATCATACCATCTATACGATTTCCCTTCATAAAATCTCATTCTATGCATACTAAAATTGAAATAAGAATCAATGTTATTATTATTAAACATTAATGGATGATATGCAATAGAATGATTATAATATAAATTAACATCTGAATCAGATATATTAGATGAGAATGATGAACTAATTGATAAATTATCTGATAACCATATACTTGTAAAATAATTTTTTACTATACTATTATCAAAATTATAAAAACTTAATCCTATAGAAACCTTACTATCTTTCAATATAAAATTAGAAAAAGTTTTTTCTTTTTGATTTGGGATTTGTGTAAAAACTATACTATTAATTAAAAAAAATAAAAAAAATAATTTCAATTATGATATAAGTCCTCTATTGCTATTATTAATAAATGAAATAATCTTTTTTATTTCTTCTATTTGATTTAGATTATTTTTTATTTCATTTAATGCATCTTTTGTACTTATTCCAGAATTATAAATGTATTTATAGGCAGATTTCAACTCTTTTCTTACATCAACACTAAATTTATTTCTCCTTAAACCTATGGCATTAATTCCAATAAACTTTAAAGGTTCTCCTGCAGCCATAATATATGGAGGGACATCTTGTACAATCCTTAAACCTCCACCAATAATTGAAAATGTACCAACTTTACAAAATTGATGTATTGGGGTTGATCCTCCAATAATTGCGTTGTCTTCAACAATAACATGTCCTCCAACTTGAACACTATTTGCAATTATCACATTATTTTTGATTTCAGAATCATGTCCAATATGAACATATGCCATTAATAGTACATTATCACCTATATTTGTTTCACCTCTATCTTTTGTTCCTCTATTTAAAGTAACATATTCTCTAATTGTAGTATTATTTCCAACAGTTAAAATTGAATGTTCATTTTCAAATTTCAAATCTTGAGGAATCTCACCTAAAACTGCACCTTGAAAAATAGAACAATTTTTTCCTATGGATGAATTTTCTTTAATAACAACATGTTCTTTAATAATTGTATTATCACCTATAATAACATTTTTATCAATTATTGAGTATGCACCAATTGAAACATTTTTACCAATCTTAGCTTTATTATCTATTATAGCTGTAGGATGTAAATTTGAAATTTTATGACCTCCTATCTACTACTGTTGCCATCAATTCACTATTTGCTACAAGTTTTTCATTAACATAGGCTTCACCATAAATCTTACATGTACCAAGCTTAAACTTAAGCAATTCTACTTTTAAAATTAATTGATCACCAGGTATCACTATCTTTTTAAATCTAGCATTTTTAACAGCTGTAAAATAAACTAATTTTTTTTGTGGATTTTCTATAGAATTTAATAATAGAAAACCTCCAGCTTGTGCCATTGCCTCTAATATTAAAACACCTGGCATAATTGGCTCTCCTGGAAAATGACCATTATAAAATGGTTCCGAAATTGTTACATTTTTTATTGCAGTAACAATCTTCCCTGGCTCTAAAGCTGATATTTTATCTATTAATAAAAATGGATATCTATGAGGCATTATTTTTAAAATATCATTTATATTATAGCTAAAGTTATTTGGTATATTAGTCTGCAAATAAGAATTTATTTTTTTTGCAAATTTAACATTAGATTCATGACCACTTTTTTTTGCTATTATATGTCCTCTAATAGGAAGACCTAAAAGAGCTAAATCTCCAATGAGATCTAAAATTTTATGTCTTACTGGCTCATCTAAATAACGCAACTTGATATTATTTAAAATACCTTTACTACCTATTGAAATATTTGATTTAATTTTAAAAATTTTACATATTTTATCAATTTCTGATTTATCAATTTTTTGATCAATAAATACTAACGCATTATCAGTTGACCCACCTTTAATTAAACCACTTTCCATTAAAGGCATAATCTCTGAAAACAAGCAAAATGTTCTTGCCGATGAAATATTTTCAATATATTCATTTTTTGAAAAATTAAATGTAAAATGTTGCGTTCCAATTGATTCAACATTATAATCTGAAATGAAAGTAATTTTAAAATTTTCTGAAGGTAATGCATGAATTTCAATATCATTATCTTTATCAATATATGATATAGCTCCATCAATAATTAATTCATTTTTGAATTTACTTTGTTTTTTAATTCCAGCTTTTTGAAGCAGCTCAACAAACTGAATTGCACTACCATCTAAAATAGGAGGCTCTTTAGAAGAAATTTCAATTAGGATATTATCTATTTCCAAACCTGATAAAGCTGATAAAACATGCTCTACTGTATGGATTTTATATTGATCTTTAGCAATAATTGTTCCTCTAGCTATATCTATTACATTATCAATATTGGCACAAATTAAAGGACAATTATCAACATCAGTTCTAAGAAAATTAATTCCTGAATCTTCTTTAGCTGGTTTAAAGGTAATTTTAGATTTTAAACCCGTATGTAAACCTATACCATCTATACTAACTTTTTTCGTAATTGTTTGTTGATAATTTGTGCTTGTTTTTTTAATCAACTATTTGATCCTTATTATTTAAAAAATTTTCTATATTTTTAATTCTTTTATTCAAATCAGGTAATTTTGTAATTAAAACCTCTTGTCTTTTACGATCATTATGATTTTTTGCAGGTATACCAGAAATAAAAGATCTACTTTTGAAAGACTTAAATACTCCAGATTTTGCTGCTATAATTGAATTATCACCAATATTTAAATTATCTATAATTCCTACTTGACCAGCAATTGTTACATTATCACCTATAACTGTACTTCCTCCTATTGCAGTACTACCAGAGATTAAACAATTTTTACCAATTATAACATTATGACCAATTTGTATCAAATTATCCATTTTGGTCCCTTTACCAATAATAGTTGATTCAAATGTTGATCTATCAATACAACAATTAGCTCCAATCCATACATCATCATTTATTACAACATTCCCAATTTGAGGTATTTTTTTTTGTTTTTTATCTAAAGTTGACCAACCAAAACCATCAGCACCTAAAACACAACCAGCATCAATATGAACATTACTACCTATTTTGGTATCATAATTTAGAGTAACATTTGGACCAATATAAGTATTGTAACCTATATTACAATTTTCAAAAATAACAGATCCAGATTCTATTATGACATTATCTTCAATATTTACATTTTTCTTGATAACAACATTATTACCAATATAAATATTTTTTCCTAACTTAGCTGTTTTATCTATAAAAGATGAATCAGAAATTTTTGGTTCTAATATTTCATTATTTTTAAATTTCTCCAATACTTTCGCAAATGCAATTCTTGGATTATTTACTTTAATGAAAATTTTATTTGAATCTTTAATAATATAATCATTTCTAATAATGATTGCTGAGGCACATGTACCATCAATAAACTTTGTGAATTTTGGACTATCTAAAAATGTAATATGATGTTTTTTACCATTTTGTAAATTGCAAGCGCCTTTAATAATAAAATCAGGATCACCATTCAATTCCCCATTTATTAAGGAAGCTATATCTTTGATTGATATCATTTTAATCAGACTTTGAATCTTTCTTTAACTCTTTTAGAACTTGCTCAGTTAAATCATGAGCATCTAATGCATATACTATAGCACCCGATACAGCATCAAAAACATAATCATAACCCCTTTGTGCAGCTACAATTTTTATTGCCGCATCAACTTCTTCTAAAACCGGAGCTAAAAGCTGACTTTGTTTTCTAAAAATTTCACCTTCTGGCCCAAATTTCTTTAATTGAAATTCTTGAATATTTCTTTCCATATTTATTAACTCATTTTGTTTTTCATCTCTTCTGCTATCACTCATTAATAAACGTTGTCTTTCAAATACTTGCTTTAAACTATCTAATTGATTAATCATTCCATTATATTGAGATTCTAATTTTCTTTGTTCCTTTTCTAATTCAACCTGTATATCTCTCACATCTTCAAATTCCGACATAATTCTATTTGAATCGATATAACCTAGTTTCATTTCTCCAAACAACATAATTGGCAGACTTAACATTAAAATTATTATTTTTTTCATTTTTACCCCTTTATTAAATATTTAAAATGGCATTCCAAATAAGATATGATAATTCCACCCTTGAGGCAATTTATCACCATCATACGTGGTATCATCAAAGCCATATCCCATATCAAAACCCAATAATCCTATCATTGGCATATATGTTCTTATACCTATACCAGCAGATTTTTTTAAATCAAATGGATCAATTACATCAAAATCTGTCCAAACATTTCCTACTTCACTAAATACTAAAGCATAAACTGTAGGAGCATCAGAAAATTGATACCTTAATTCTGCACTATATTTTATTATAATATTTCCACCCCTAGGTCTAGTTGATCCGTATGGTCCAACAGTATTATCTTGATATCCTCTCAACATTTCTCCATAAGGAATACCACTCCCTCCAAGAAAAAACTTTGTACTTGGTGGTATAATTGATCTTTCATTGCTTGCTGTAAATATTTTTTTAATAATGCCAGTTTTCATTTTTTGATGTAAAACTAATTTTCCTATAACAGGATTAAACCAATTAAATTCAAATTCATGTTTATGATAATCTTCATCTCCACCCAAAATTGATCCTGCTAAAGTTGATTTCCATACAAATTTAGAACCAATAGAAGGAAACTCTGGATGATTTCTACTATCTCTAGTAATAATTTGAGAAAAAGATCTACCTGAAGTCTCAAAATATGGACTACCTTCTGATGTTACTATAGAATTTGAAATATTTTCACCAAAATAATTTGTTAAATCTGATGATGATGTAGCAAAATATCTACTGCTTGATGAACTTAAAATCCAGGTTCCTTGGAAAAAACGATCAGGCCATTTAAACTGCCGACCCCATCTAGCTGAACCACTTACACTATATATATCAAAAGGAAGATAACTTTGTCCTCTACCTCTTTCTGTATAATTAATTGAGACGCCAAACAAATTTCTAGTATCAAAAACACCTGGATCTATAAAACTAAATGACATATTTTGATAGCTTGAATTATTAGCCTGATTTTGTTGAGTAGTATATGAAGGTTGATTAAAGGATGAACTTGCATTCATCCCTCTCTGATAACTGATTGACAAATTTTGTCCTCTTCCTCTAAAATTAGGAAATTCAAATGCACCACCACCAGTAAAGCCATAATAGCCATTATATCCCATTGAAAATTGAGCTTGACCAGTTTGTTTTTCTTCAACATCAATAACAATATCTATATTATTTTCATCTATTGGCTTAACATTAGGAAATACATTTTGAAAATAATTTAACATCATTATATCTCTTAAAGCATCAATCAATTTATTTTGATTAAATATTTCACCAGGATAAAAATGTAATCTTCTTCTTATAACATTCTCGTGAGTTTTGGTATTACGCCCTATCAATATTTTTCTAATATTAACAATCTCATTTTCAATAATTGAAAAATTAATATCTAAATAAGTCAATGAATCATTTGAAATTGCAGGTAAAATTTCGGGCGTTATCTGTGAATAGAAATAACCTATATCTCTATACTTTGAAGTTACATTATCAGCTAAGGCAATATCAAATTCTTCTTTATTAAATATATTACCATGTACTATACCTAACTCTTTATTTAAATCTGCATCTGAAATTATCTCATTACCATCCCAATTAATTTCATTAACATAATATTTTGGACCTTCATAAACATCTATTACAATTTTAATTCCTTTTATTTCAGGAATCAATTCTACACTTACATCATTTATTGAAAAATCATAAAAACCTCTTTGGAGATAAAATGATTTTAATAAATCTTGGTCACTAGTTAACTTTTGAAAATCATATTTCCCTCTCCAGGGTAAATACCATTTCTTTATTTTAATTTCTTCAAATTGCTTTATTAATTTTTTATCAGAAAATATTTCATTACCTTTAAATTCTATGCTTTTTACTTTGTACTTAATACCCTCATTAATAATAAATGTTAAATCATCTGAATATTCTAACTCACCCTTTTGCCTAAAAGTACTAATATCAACTGCATGATAATGATCTTCTAAATATATTGTTTTTATATCTTGAACAGAATTAAAAATCAAATCTTCAGATAAGATTTGTCCTGTTTTCAAACTAACTTTTTCTTCTAATGTTTTTTTACTAATTTTTTTATTACCCTTAAATGTAATCTTGTTTAAAATTGGAGATTCTTTTACATCAATCATCAATTCAATACCATTTATAGTTTCATTTTCTATAAAAATTTGTACATCACTAAATCTTCCTAACTTCCAAAGAAACTTAATTGAATTTTGTATATCTTCTAAATCAATATTTTTACCAGGCCACAATCTTGCACTTCTTAAAATATCCTCATCAGCAATACGTATATTCCCATTTACATTTACATCTAAAATTGTTATTTTTTCTATATTTTGATTATATAAAAATGAAAAATTAAAAATTATGACATATATAAAAAATAGTTTAAATCTGTTCGCTAATTTTGCCAAAACGCCTTTCTCTATTATTATAGTTTATAATTGATTCCATCAATGCATCTTCATTAAAATCAGGCCAAAATATTTTCGTTACAAAAATTTCTGAATAAGCTAACTGCCATAACATGAAATTACTTATTCTAAATTCACCTCCAGTCCTAATCAATAAATCTGGCTCATAATAATTATCTAATGCAAATTTTTGATTAACATATGATTCCGTAACATCATT
>MDSZ01256927.1_pt1 | contig 19962 bp, 21 predicted proteins | sample 811201 | NCBI WGS metagenome assembly MDSZ01 (sample SAMN05326647, study PRJNA326480) | marine metagenome | isolation source: seawater | place: Indian Ocean: North | collected 2010 | reverse complement strand
ATTACTTTCTGAAAAAAGAATATCAACTTCTGCTGAAGGTTCGGTGAAAGGAAAAAAAGAAGGTCTAAATCTTAATTGGATATTTTTACCAAATATAGAGTATGTTATCTCATAAATAAGCTTCTTAAGCTGGGCAAAACTTACATGTTTATCAACATAAATACCTTCAATCTGATGAAACATGGGCAAATGAGTAGCATCATCATCTTTTCTATATACTTTCCCGCTTGAAATGAATGCGATTGGAGGTTCGTTATCTAGCATAGCTCTTATCTGGACTGGCGAAGTATGAGTTCTTAGCACACTTGATTTTTGATTAATATAAAAAGTGTCATGCATTTGTCTTGCTGGATGAGAATCGGGGATGTTTAACATATCAAAGTTGAATTCTTCAGTTTCAATTTCCGGTCCACTTATAGAGCTAAAACCATAAGACTCCAAAATTGATGTAATTGATATAAGTGTCGATGAAATAGGATGAATAGCTCCTATTTCAGTTGTTTTTTTTATAGATCTTTTTTCTTTTTTTGGAGACATTATCCAGTTGCAGATTTAACAACCTTTGCAAATGCATCTTTATCATTAACCGCTATATCGGCAAGAATCTTTCTATTAATAATAATATTATTTTTATTTAATGAATTTATTAACACTGAATATGGAACACCCAAATCTCTTGAAGCAGCATTTATTCTAGCAATCCATAAGTTTCTGAAGCTTCTTTTTTTATTCTTCCTATCTCTAAATGCATACTGAAGAGCCTTGATATGAGATTGCTTAGCAGTTTTATACAGCCTACTTCTGGCGCCGTAATGTCCCTTAGTAGATTTAAGTACCTTTTTATGTTTTAGTTTTGCAACTTTTGATTTGGTGACTCTTGGCATATTATTTAATTAAACCCTCAGCAACTTTTAAGGTTGTTCCCTTCAATTTGTTTAGTCCTCTGTTATGTCTTTTTCTTTTTGTAGATTGTTTCGATAAAATATGATTTCTACCAGCACTTCTGCTTTTTACAGAAGTTCCAGTCCTTTTAAAGCGCTTTGATGCGCCAGAATGTTTTTTTAACTTATATCCCATTTTCAAACTACTTTTTTCCTAGAGGGGATAAAACCATTAATAATTGCCTCCCTTCAAGAGAGGGCTCTTGGTCAACTTGCGATATATCAGATAGATCCATTTTTACTCTATTTAATAAATCAAGGCCAAGATCACTATTGAGGATTTCTCTACCCCTAAAACGGATTGTAATTTTAGTCTTATTTTTATTAAGAATAAAGGTTTTAATCTTTTTTAATTTGATCTCATAATCTCCAACATCAGTTGATGGACGAAACTTTATTTCTTTTAAAACTTGTTTCTTAGTTTTTGTTTTACTGGAAGAAGTATTTTTCTTTTTAGAAAAAATATGTTTTCCGTAATCCATCAATTTGCAAATTACTGGATTAGCTGAATCTGGAGATACTTGAACTAGGTCTAACCCCATATCTGAAGCCTTAGAGAGTGCATCTTTTAGAATAAATTCACCTTTATTTTCGCCTTCACTATCTATGAGTATAACTCTGTCAGCTTTTATGCTTTCATTTATAGGAATTCTTTTATTTTTTGTTTTGAAATTTATGATTATTTACCGATTTAATTGAGATATTAGAAGTTTGTTGATGAGAATTTAATCATGTGCGAATTTTATAACATTTTATTTAAATATTAAATATTTTATGGTTGAAGAAATGATTTGTTCCACTTTCTATTAACTTGTCTATAAAGGGTTCTCCTATTTAATCTATTTTTCTCGCCTTCCCAAAATTCAAAAGAGTATGGCTCAAAGCTAAAACCTCCCCAATATTCTGGTCTCTTATAAACATTGCTATTGGATAGTGTATTTTTAAAATCATTTCTTAAATCTTCGTAAGAGATTAGATTCTTGGATTGGTCTGAACATATTGCCAAAGCATTTTTCTCTTTTGTTCTTTTAGAAAAATGTTCGTCTGATTGTTTTGATGATATTTTTTTTATTATTGCTTCCATTCTTATTTGAAGATTTATCTTTTCCCAATAAATTAATGATGATATTTGATTATGTGAATTAAAATCAGCTGATTTTGCAGAGTTATAATTTGAGAAAAAAATCCATTTTGTATCATTGATATACTTCAAATTTACAAACCTAGAGGAGACAATCTTTTTTTCACTGTTATATGAGCTAATTGATATTGCTTCAATAGATGGTTGTTTATTTTTCTTTGCTAGGCAATATTTCTGATAAAAAAGTTTATAAGGCTCGCTTTTGTTTAAATTAGTTATTTCTATCATTGAACTAATCAAGCCTAATTTCAGAAATATATTTGTATGCATCCCATATGTATATATCCTGATTTTCAATTGATCTATTAGATATAAGCCAACCCTTCTCATGATGTCCTGCATTTTTTAAAGCAACGAAATCTAAATTATTCTTAAGATCGCATCTAATATTTTTATATTTTAAGATTATTTTTTTGGAATCACCTGCATAAGAAAAAGTTGCAAAAATTGATTTTGGTGAGGTTTGATTAACAAAATCGAATGCTTTAGTTTCATTATTATTAAATTCAATTCTGGCTTTATTTAAGAAATCCATTACACTCTCTATGTCCATTTCTCTAGTTGTAAAAACTTCAAAATCTCTTGTCATTCTGGGGAAAACCTTAAAATCAAAATTGAAAAAATTATTAAGAACCTTTTTATGATCTCTAAATCTCCAATAAATTTCAGGTTTTTTATAGGGTTTTTGAGTAAGTCCAGTGAGTATAAAAAATTCATCATTATTATTCATTAAGGTGAAAAGAAGGCCAAAAGTTTTATCATAAATTTTTAGTGACTCTAATATGAGATCTTTCTCTGAAGAAACATACCATGATGGATTCTTACCAGTTACTAATTCTGAAGAATATAAATAGTGGTGTTGAATGTGTGCAAAACCATTAAGAAAAATTTGAGAAATTTCTAATTTTTCTCTTTTTGATCTTTTTATTGCATATCTCATAAAATAATAATCAAAATATGAGGCTAATTCAGCTCTTGAACGGTTGATGAAAGAAAAAATTGTTCGAAAGAAAATTTTTATATCTTCAAATCTGCTAGGTATCCCAATGAGAATAATCAATCCTAAAATATCACTTAAAGATATTCGAAGTCTCGAGTTTGAATTAACAATATTACTGAGTGTTGTTTTAATTAGTTTTGAATTTAAAGATTGATCGCACTCTGATTCAGTCCAGGCATCAGGAATGAATATTTTGTAAACATCTGAATATGGCATGTTCATAGATCCAAAAACACCCATTTTTTTTCCGGCAACTGCCTCCTCTTGTAAAAAATTTTTATGATTATTTTTGAGGCAGTCACCAAGGTGGAAAACCTGATGCTCCTCAAAAGTTTTTCCTGTATAAAATGAGTACCACTGAATCCACGGCTCTAAATTCTCATATTTATTCTCAGAATGCGTTTGGGAAAAAGATTTTGAACCTAAAATCTTCTTGAAGTTTTTCAAGTCATGAGTCTCACAATATTTTCTGATGATATCGAAATTTGCTTCATTAAACTGAACAATAATTTTCATATAATTTTTATATCATCTATTTAAATAAATCTCTATATAAATGAAGAAAGAATATTTTTTGATGCTGATTTAGTACTCAGTTCAGAAGAGACATACTTCTTAAGGTGCTCTGATTTGATTTTATTATTTTCTATATCATCAATAAGATCATTCATACAATTTATAGCTTCAAAAGGATCATTTCCTCTGTAAGTTTTTCCTAGTTTTTTAACTTTTATTAGGTTTTCCAAATCATCATTTGCGCACAAACCAAAAACTGGCAGTCCGCAACTAATATACTGTAAAAATTTTCCTGGAACATTCGATGTTGTATGTCTTTGATCCAAGCAGAAAATTCCTATCTTAGAGATTGCACATATTGAATTGAGTTTATCTTTATCCATTGATGGAAAAACAGTAACATTTGTTAAAAGATGTTCATCAGTAAATTTAGAGATTCTTTCATTCTGATCTTTCTTTAATCCAATAAAAAGAAAGTGTATTTTTTCAAAATTTTTCATGTTTTTCACAATCTTTAAAAGAAATTCGGCATCCTGTGCAATACCTAAATTTCCTGCATACAATATTAAGTTCTTTTCAATTGGTATTTCATTAATGATATTTTTTGGAATAGGTATAAATTTATCCTGAGAATCGTACCAGGTTCTTAAGATGGTAACTTTATCCTTAAAAGATTCATTTTTATCAAAATATCTAATGTTTGCCTCAGTTTGTATAGCTATTGTGTCTGCTACTGAATACTGAAAATTCTCAAAAGATTTTAAAATCTTATGTTTAAATGAATTTTCTTTCAAAATTTCCAGATCAACTGCCCATTGAGGGAAAATATCTCTTAAAATTAAATACTTCTTAATGTTTTTTTTCTTATGAATTATGTAAATAATGGGAGCCCAAAAAATCGTTGGTGAGTACCAAATTACCGCGTCATAATATCTCAATTTGCCCATCTTTAATATTTTTAAAAGTGCTTTAAAGCTTATTGAAAGCTCTGAAAAGAATCGTCTTTTAAAACTTTTTGATTTTGATAATGGGTTCATTTCAAGGGAATAAATATTTACATTCTTTGGCCAATTGATGCCCTCTTTCTCAGAATGATTAAATAATGAATAAACATCAACATTATCTGCATGATTGCATATTTCTAATGTTAAATCAGACATATGACGTCCAGCTGAATTATTATCATGCTCAAAATATTCTGAAAAAATTGCAATTTTCATTTGATTATGAGTGTTCTCTTTTTTTCTTACCTTTTTTATCTGTATACTTTTTTGATCTCCACAATGCACTGTGAGGATCTTTGACAGTGATATTTTGTATATCTCTTGGTGCTTTTGTGTAGTAGTAAAGAATGATTGATTTTCTTAATTCATTTTTAGGGAAATTTAATGGATTCGGTAAACCATGAAAACTTTTGTCATGAGTATCAAAAATAATACATCTATTGAACAAAGGTGGTATTTCTTTAAATAAGTCTTTACCTTCATTCTCGTAAATACCAAATTCTCCTCCCCAATCTGCTTCCCAAGTTTTATTCAAATAAAGAAGTAGGTTCACTCTTCTATTTAAACCAGTTGCATCATGGTAATTTCCATCTACATGAACATCCAGAAGACCATCCTTGGGTGTTACATTAAGCCCACCTCCAGTAAAGTATGGATCCGGTATTAGTTTTGGTATATCTAATCTATTTCCAATAGCTCTGAGTACTGGTGCTGAATTAAAGATTCTTATTGCATCAATTATCCCGTCAGGGATATCGAATTCAGAATTCCAGTTTGTCCTTGACTTAATTTCAATTCCTTTATCATTTGAATGCTCCCATTGATTATCATCAAGTTTTGGGAAAGAATCATGCACCATATTTATGAGTTTTTTAGGTAAAAAATCATCTAAGATTATGTGTTGAAATGGATATTCAAAATATGAAATATTTTTTTTGGTTTCTATAATCTTATTCGAGCAAAACTCTGCAGTTTTTTTTAATTCAATCTGTTTCATTAATTAAACACTCTTATGCCAAACATTTTGGTTAACTAAATCAATATTGCCTAAGATGATCCTTACAATTTTTTCTGAAACATTATCAACATCGTAATCCTTTACTATCTTCAATGATCTGTCAGATCCCCTTGACTGTTTTTCCAAGATTTTTAAAGCATTCTGGATTTTCTCAATAGAAAGACCAACTGACATTACCGAACCCTCTTCTTGGCCTTCAGGTCTCTCATGCGATATTCTTAAGTTTAGTGCTGGGAAATTTAAAATAGAGCTCTCTTCTGTTATTGTTCCACTATCTGAAAGAACACATTTAGCATTAATTTGAAGAAAACAATAATCTGTAAAGCTAAATGGTTCTAAAAATCTGACATGCTCTGAAAATTTAAATTCAGATTTTAGGATCATTTTTTTTGCCCTGGGATGAGTTGACACAATTACCGGGACACTAAAATCACTAACAAGTTTATTGAGTATTTCTGGCAACCTTTCAAATTTTTCCTTGTTATCAAGGTTTTCCTCTCTGTGAAAACTTATTAAAAAATAATTTTTTTTATTTAACTTGAGTTTATTTAATATTTTAGATGAATAGATTTTTTTATCATAATAATTTAAGACTTCTTTCATTGGGCTACCTGTATTGATAACTCTATTTTTATCGAATCCTTCACTGATTAGATACTGTCGAGCAATTTCAGAATAAGTTAAATTAATATCTGATATTACATCTACAATCCTTCTATTAATTTCTTCTGGAACTCTGAAATCAAAACACCGGTTACCTGCCTCCATATGAAAAATTGGTATTTTTCTTCTTTTTGCAGGAATTGTACTTAACGAACTATTTGTATCACCTAAAACTAAAACTGCATCCGGATTAATCTTTTCTAAGTTGTAATCTATTTTCTCGATAACTGCTGCGATAGTTTGCATTGGATTTTCTTTAACAATATTTAGGTAAATATCTGGGTGCCGGATTCCCAAATCTTCAAAGAAGACTTCATTAAGGTTAAAGTCATAATTTTGCCCTGTGTGGATAAGAGTATGTTCGAAATTTTCGTCTAACTTTGGAATGATTCTTGAAAGTCTAATTATTTCAGGTCTGGTTCCAACTATTGTTACTACTTTAATCATTTAGTTTAGATTTAATGAAAGGTAATTTCATAAGAAGATTTATTACTCCGTCAACATCAAGTCTTTGTGTATTATGTGAATTATATTCTCCGCTAGTGTCATGAGACACCCTGTAAACATCTCCTTTTTCGAAAAATTCATCATAGTTTAAGTCCCTAGAATCTGCAGGAATTCTGAAAAATGAATCTTGATCCTCCGCCTTTGCCATTTCTTCAGCAGAAAGAAGTGTTTCATATAACTTTTCACCGTGTCTCGTTCCAATAATTTTTATTTCAGATCTTTTATTGAAAATTTCCATCAATGCTTCTGCTAAATCTAAAATTGTTGATGCGGGTGATTTTTGAACAAAAATATTGCCACTTTTTATATTTGAAAATGCATGAACAACTAAATTTACAGAATCTTCAAGAGACATTAGAAATCTCGTCATATCAGGATTTGTAATTGTTATTTTTTTACCACTTAAAATTTGTTCTGTAAAAACTGGTATAACTGACCCTCTGGAAGCCATAACATTTCCATATCTTGTTCCGCACATTATTGTTCTTGTATTGTGAATATTCCTTGAACTTGCAATCATAAGCTTTTCCATTAGAGCTTTTGACATCCCCATTGCATTGATTGGATACACAGCTTTATCAGTGCTCAAAACAATTAATTTTTCGACATCATTCTGACAAGCTGCTTCAATAGTATTACTTGCACCAAGAATATTTGTTTTTACTGCTTCAAGTGGGAAAAATTCACAAGATGGTACCTGTTTTAATGCAGCGGCATGAAACACAAAATCAACATCCCGCATTGCAGAATTAATGCAATGAAAGTCTCTTACATCACCAACAATAAATTTAAGTCTGCTGTCTGAATATCTCAACCTCATATCATTCTGTTTTTTTTCGTCTCTTGAAAAGATTCTCAATTCTTTAAAATTGGAATTAATGAATTTATTTAAGACGGCATTCCCAAATGATCCTGTACCACCAGTGATGAGAATTATTTTATTATTAAGAAAATCCATTTAAAAATTAACCAAATTTTTTCATCGATTTTATCATAGTCTCCCAATCTGAAACTTTTATTCCAGTTTTCTTTTGAAATTTTTTAGAATTAAGACTCCTATCTATTTTAATTTTTTTAGATGAATTTATTTTGATGTCTTTTTTATAAATTTTCTTAACTAAATTTAACAAGTCATATTTTGATATGGGGGTTGATGAAATATGATAAATGCCACATAGATTAGTAAAATCTTTTAAAATCCTATAGATTACTTCTGAGAGCTCTAGTGTAGTTAAGCCAGAAAATATTGCTTGAGTAAATCCTTCAATTTCATCATTTTGTGAGAGAAACCACTCTAATAAAGAATGATTTGAATTGACTTCATGACCAATAATTGAGGTTCTTATTGTAAGAGCATGATCATCATTTATTTCTCCAAGATATTTTGATTTTCCATATAAATCTTTCGCATCAGAGATATCCTCCTCATTGTAATTTCCTTTTGCTCCAGAAAACACACAATCGGTACTTATTTGAATTAACCTTATTTTTTCCTTTTTACAAAATTTATTTAACTCATGAGGAAATAAAGAATTTATTTGCAAGGTTTTTAAATGATCTTCAGAATAATTTTTCTGTTTGATAATGCCGGCACAATTAATAATGACATTTGGTTTTTCAAGTTTAAGAGCTTCAAAAAAATCTTTTTCACTTTCTAGATTCATTCCCTGTAAATGAATATAGTTTATTTTTTTATGTATTTTTAATTTATCTCTTCTAGATGTGCCTATCAGCATGAGATTTTCTTTTTGCGATAAACTTCTTAGAAGAGTGCTTCCGAGCATCCCGCTTACTCCAATTATTGCAACTCTTAGCATTGTATTATTTGCTTAAAATAAAATCCCAAGACATTTTGGCTGAGTTTTCCCATGAAAATTCTTTTGCTCTAATTAATGAAGAGTTGCAATTGTAAATTATTTTTTCGACATCATTCAAATCATTTAAAATTTTATCAACTGAAGAGTCTATGTCATTGAGATCAAGATAAAGATTGTGATTTTCAAGAATTTCTGGAATGCAGGAGGATTTCGTACAAAATATTGGGAGACCAGAAGCCATTTTTTCTGCAAGTATTATTCCAAAAGTTTCAAAAGAAGAAACAAATAAACCAATATCTGTTTCGTCATGCAAAATTGAGACAAGATTTTTTTTGTCCAAGTTCTCAAAAATCGTTACTTTGTCCCTAAGTTGAAAATCATGAATTGTTTTTAAAATATTTTTTTTAAAAGGACCATCAGAAATTATTAAATTTAGATTATATGGAATAGATTTTTTTTTAAGTGCAACAAATATTTCTAAAAGTTGGGTATGATTTTTGTATTTATAAGCGCTTGAAACATAAGAAAAATTTAAGGGTTCTCGATTTCTCATTTTTTTTTCAAATTGTTCAATCCTTTGTTGAAATCTTGATTTCTCAATCAAAAACTCATTATCTATACCATGATAGATTACTGAATTTTTTTTAGATTCTAGGTTATGTGAATAGATAATTTTTTTTGAATTATGACTATGAAAAATATGCTTTGTTGAACTTGATGCAGAAAAAAATAGCAATCTGCGCAATATATTATTTTTTATGATTTCAAAAAAACCTGCACTATCATTTGTTAGATCAACAAATGGAAGAATGTTTTGAAAGTTTATTACAGAATTTGGGTGCTTAAAAAAAAGCAATCCACCTGGACAAAAAATAACGTCAGGTTTATTAAAAAAACATATTGTTCTGAATATAAAGATCTTCCAAAAAATTTTCATTGGAGCAGATAATTTAAAAAAAATACTTGTTTTGTATGTAAAGTTTTCTTTCTTAGGCAAGATTTTTATAAAGCTTTTATCAACCCAGATCGTGTAACATTTTTTATCTAAGGGTGCTCTTTCAAGAAGATTCTTAAGATGAGATATGCCGCCCCCAGAGCCAATGTTGCTGGCATCAATAAACATTTGAATGCTACTATTAGTTTTATTTTTTAATAAGGCATGCATACAAAACCTTCTCCACAAATAAAGATTTTATAAATAAAGTCTATATTTTTAAAAAATAGATATGAAAATAATAAAAGTAAAGTAAAAATCTGATTCTTTCTATTATGATCCAAAAAAAGAATTACGAATATGAATTGGATCATAACAATCCTATCAGTACCCAATACAAAACAAGATAGAAGAAAAAAAACTGAGCTCGATAAAGCAAAAAATTTATCGCGCATAAATACAATGCTTATCAATCCTAAAGCAAAAGGCTTAGCTAAGCTAAAGATCTCATATGATGAATATGCATTAAACTTCTGAACAATTATCTCAAAACCCAAAATAAAGAAAATTAAGATAGCAAAAGAAATAAAAACAAATGCTATAAGATTTTTAAATTTAAAAATATTCGATATGAAAGTATTCCTGGTGAGTTCATAAATGATTACAAGAGCTAATACAAAAAGAGCTTGTGCATGAAAAAGAGTAGCAACTAAGATAACGAAACATCTTTTAAAGAAACTCTCATAAAAAAAAGCTATAAGGACAAATATTGCAGCAAACTTTAGCCTTTCTGCTGCAAAAAATAAAACAAACATATAAAAACTTAGCATTAATCCAACATAAAGCCATATTGGATAGTTATACTTTTTGAGAATTTTATATAAAAGAACACCAAGTATGGCATTTGCCAGGGAAATGAAAATATTTTTACTTACAAAATCTGAGAAAAGCCAGATTAAAATTGAGTACCCTAAATCAGCTGAGCCAATTGAATAAATTTGTAGAATATATGTTTCTAAAAAAGAAAGGCCTTTTGATGCTTCATAAAAATCTATATATGCAAACTGGTCACCTTTGATGTAGAAACCTGAAAAAAGTAGTGAAATACAAAATGTGGTTATAAAGAAAAATAATGTATTTAAAGTTGATAAGTTTACTATTATTTTTTTTTGGATAGGATTTGATTTTCCAGCTTTGTTGGATTCAAAAAGCATCTTTTTTTCTATAGAAATATTTAAGTACTAAGAACATGAATAGAACAAACTCAATAAAAACAATAAAAAAACTAAGAAGTAATATATTGTAATTGAGGACAATATATGAAATAACTATTGAACATATTATTAATAAAAATATATTTAATTTTGTAATAAAGCTCTCTTTTTTTTGCGGAATATAATATGCGCCGATCAGAAGATTATATGTCCATATAAATGGAATTGAAATAATTAAGATATTGAAGACTCCAATTGAGTCATAATATTTTTCTCCTAATAATAATACAATCAAATTATCTGAAATTAATATGAGCGCTGAAATAATGCAAGTACCACCAAGAAAAACTAGAACCATTGTATTCATTATATTTGTGTATTTATTTTTCTTAAATCTTGAAAAAATTGTAATTGCTATTCTTGTAATAGGTGAGAATATTCCACGCAAACCTTTAAATAATTTATCAGCATTACCGAAAATCGCAACACTCTTATAGTCTGATGAGAATCCTAAAATTATTATTGGTAACATCATTGTAGATATACCTGAAAGTTGAAAAGAAAATAGTCCAAAAATACTTTTTACGCCCTTAAGATAATTGGTTTTCTTAAGAGCTTTATATGAGTAATACTTGTATAAAAATAAATGTCCAAAAATTGAGATTAATAAATTGTTGATGGCTAAAAAGAAAATATAAAATTTACCGAGAGAGTCATCCTTTAGGAAAATAAAAAGAAAGATTATGAAAATAGTTCTAAAAAATATCTCAATCTTTATTATTGGCAAAACATTTTTTTCTGCAAGGTAAATCCATGAGGGGCTTAAAGCAATTGATGCACTCAGAAGAACAGCCAATAAAATTAATTTTGAATCAAAATTAATCAAGTATGACATTAAGAAGATAATCGAAAATAAAAATATTATATTAATAAGCTTTAAATAATTATATTTTCCAATTAAATCTTTATTTCTTGACTGCATGTTAGCAATTTCTTTTGTTCCATGAAACTCAATACCCATATTTATAAAAATAATAAAAAGTGCTGAAATTGCCTGAATGAAAATAAGCTCGCCCCACAATTCTAGACTCAATCTTTGAGACATTAGAATAATAATAAAATATGGAAAAAAGATTGTATTAAATATGTGCTGAATGAGAGAAAAACTTACAAACTTATTAATTAAAAGGTTCATTCTAATCTTTTAAAAGGAATTCTTTTTGATAATTTTGATAAGACAAGCTGCGAAGTTTGTTTTGAATTGTTGTTGCAGCATGTTTGTCATTTAATCCAAATATATTATTATCTTCGGAAATTGGTATCCCAGCTATATTGAAATTGTTGCTTTGCAAGTGTGGAATAAAGTGGACAAAATCTAACTCTCTATCAATAGGCTTTGAATCTAAAAAAACCTTTAATTGTTCTAAAATTTTTGTCTTCAAGATAAAGAAAAGACAATCCTGCTCTCCCCATTTTGGAGTTTCTCCACCTTCGTTAGCATGAATAACATCTTTAATATTTCCATTTTTATCTCTTACGAAAGAGACGTATGGATTCATTTTATATCTTGTTGGAAATAAGAAGTCGGTTCGCGCTGATTCAAAAATACACATTGATATGAAAATATCTTTCAGAGGAATAAGAGCCAAATCACCCCAAAAAAGAAGAATATTTTCAATTCCTTTAATTTGATTTTTTATATTATCAAGACAGACAGCTGTTCCTCTGATTTGTTTTTCTTTGAGAGTTATAAATCTAATCGAATTTAATTCTTCAAAATTTTTATAGAATTCCTTATCTTCATCCCTAATAACAATATAGATTTTCTCAATATTTTTTTCTAATTCCTTCAATTGATCAAGATTATTTCTTAGCAATGTTTTTCTTCCATTAGGGTAATTAAAGCTGTAAAGGTTTTTAGGATATTTGATGTTCATCCTTGATCCCTTTCCAGCTGCTAGAATGACTACCTGATATTTAAAATTTAGCTTTGATGTTGAAAAAATATTCATCAAATCATTCCTAAATTCTTTATTTGAAAACTCATTTTCTTTTTTATGAAGAAATGGATTCTCTAAAAGTGTGGGAGTTTTTTTCAAACTAAACTAGTCTCCAAATCTGATCAACATAATTCTTATTCTGTAGATTTGTTTTACTTGTGATTAAAACGGATTCGCATTCTAGACAATCAGCTAAACTAATGTCAGTATCAGGATTGTCTCCTATAACTAATACTTTATCGTTATCCTTAATACCTAAGTCAATTCTTTTTAAGTAAGGTTTCCCAATTTCTTTAAAGTTAATGTTTTTATTCAATTTTTTTGCTTGCTGTCTTAACATATCAAATATCATAGCTACCCTTAGTTTAAATGGTGGCTCTGGAGTTATTCTGTCAGGGTTAGCTAATAGAATTTCTTTATTTGTTTCGAGAAAAAATCTCATAGCATTTTGAGAGTCTTTTATAAAATTTTCAGATGGAAGTGAGGTCATTATGAGAACATCAGAAGATTTTGAATAGCAGCTCTGAATATTGAAGGACATCGATAGTTCTCGTTTTGCCTTGTTGCCACCATAGTGCATTATCTGGCTTGATGAATGATTGCTATCTAAATACTTTATGGCTAGATCAAGTGATGTAATTACTTTTACTGAAGATAATTTCCCAGTTAGACCTAATTTTTTTTTTAAATTTTTTCCTCTTATTGATCCGATGTTAGAAACAAGAGTAATCGTTTCTAAATTTTTTTCTATAAATTTATATGCCCCTTTTAGATCTTTATAATCCTCATTAAATAAAGTGCCAAAAATATCGACAATTAAGTGATCATAATGTTCTGTTTTAATATTCATTTCCAATCTTTAAAATAACATCTTTAAGTTTTTGACCGTCATGATGATAAATATTCTTCGAATCAAGTATGTTGGCCTCTATGATTTTCATCCATGGAAATTCCTCTAAAATCTTATCGGTGTCATAAGTAATATGATTTTCATCTAAGTTTTTGAAAATGTCTTTTGCAACAATTAAATGATTAACCATTAATTTCGGATCAGCGTAATCATTTGTGCTTCTTGAAAGGAATTTAATTACATCTTTAATTAATTGATTTACAGAATAAAAGTTTTCCGTTTCTTTTTTTAAGTTTGCAATCAAAATCTTTGGACAATTATTTGATGCAATTGAATCATACATCCCTTTAATGGAAAGACTTGGCAGTAAGCTTGAAAAAGGTGTACCTGCCCCAAATACAATCACATCAGATTCTCTGATTGCATTTAATGCTTTATTTGATGCAAAAAAAGAGGTTTCAATTGAAGATAAATATTTTTTCTTTTGGTCTTTTTCAAGAGAGCAGATTTCTCTTATTTCTTCTCCTGTGAGACTCTTATCTAGCTGGTATATATCTTCGATATAGTCTGATGTTCTTGATAAGACAACTGATGCTTCATTGGGAAGGAAAATTCCTTGTTTTAAAATGCCACATAAGTATGCAGGCGTTTCGCAAGATTCAATGATTTTTACTCCAAATTTGTCAATTTGCATAATTTTACAAAAAGAATCTATGGCCTTGCTGAAGTTATATCCTGATTTAATAATTTCAGTTGCGAATATTATATTGCCAATCTTAAAATCACTAAGACTTAGTTTGATTGAATTTGTTTCAAAATACTCAATAAATACTTTAATCCCAGATTTTATAATACTTATCTGTGCGTCTTCGAGGGAAATATCGTTAATAATTTCAAGCGGAGCCTCTCCAGAAATAAATTCTTTAAGATTTTCCTCTGTTTTCCTCTCATCTTCGATATCATTATAAAAGGGGAATCTTCTATTGAAAGCTTCTACTAGGTGGGTTTCTTGACTAAGCGATACAATTACCTTGAGAAAATCACTTATACCGTGCGTTTCTTCATTCAAAAGGTATCTTATTCTACCCGTTGAAGCTCCATCATCTAAACCATTTACAATAATATTTAGATTAAATTCACACTCCTTTATATTTTCAATCGATGCATTCAGGAGATTCTTAGTTCCTCTTCCTCCAGAAAACAGTAAAATATTTGTAGTCATATTTTTTTTAATCTATCCATAAATTTATTTTTAAGAATTTGTAAAAGAGTTGGTAGCTTCGGATAAAGTCTAGCCTCATCATATCTTAATATTGGATTTCTTTTACTCAATGCATTCTCTTTTATTCCATAAATTCCCTCAAAAAGGCCTTTAAAAAAGAAATTTAGTGATGATGAAGTGAGTGATTTATAGAAGTTAAAAAGTAAATGAAAAAATGTTTCTTTTATTGCTGGCAATACTGGATAGAATTTCCAAATAAGCCAAAGACCATTTCTTGTAAAATAGTAAAAAAATTTTTTTGATAGTCTTTTTGTTGGTGATTCTCGATGATATGCGACTATTGAAGAAAAGTGTTTTATTTCAAAGCCAGCATTTATTGTTCTAAGACAAATATCTGGCTCACTGGTATAAATGAAATATTCTGAAGGACGCATTCCAATCTCATCAATTACTGATCTTCTTATAGCTGCAGCGCAGCCCGTAAAATGATTTTTCTTAGGCCAGTATTTTGGTTCATTTATTATCTGAGAACTATGTGGATTAATTATTCTAGGATCTAAAATTCCTAGGTTTTTATTTTCTAAGAACTCTTTAGCTGTCTTTTCAAGAACATCATTATCAAGTGAAGCATCACTATCAAGATAAAAAAATATATCACCATTTGAATTTTCCATACCAATATTAAATCCCTCTTCGCATCCTAGATTTTCATCAAGAGAAATTAAATGTATTTTTGGAAACTCTAAGGGTAGTTTGTTCTTTGAACCGTCCGTCGATCCATTATCAACAACCACTATTTCATAATTTCTATATGTCTGAGATTCAAGCGATTTAAGTGTTTCTCGCATATCATCAATTCTGTTCCAGTTAACGATAATTATAGAAATCAACATGCTAGTATGTTAATTTATTTCCTTTTCGGTGCCAACTTTCTGAATTTGGGTTATTGGAAATAAAAAAATTGATAAGTTCTTGATCACTGATATTAAGCTTATCTTTTTTTGAAAAATCATATTTCTTAAAATATGGAATTCGTGATGCCTCTCTTATCGCTAATCTTTTATATTTCATTTTTTCTAAAGTATTTTCTTCAAAAATCAACGATTTGCATAGTAATGTTTGGCCTACTTCAAAATTTATAATAGTTCTTTTATCTATACCAGGAAGCAATGAAAGAAGTACCTTAATTATATTTATTGGAGTTTTTTTATAACGCGCTAAAATATTTTCAATTTTATGGGATTTGGTTGGAAGATATATCTGGAGGACTTTAATAAGAACATCTATATGCACACTGGAGCATTTTTTCCAGAAATCATAGTAGTTTTCAATATCAATTGGGTCGAAAACTGGGTCAAGCTTGAATGAGATTGCTTGCTCTAAAAGCAAACATAATTCTGGAAAATCTTTATATATTTCTCTAAAGATGATGTATCTTTTTTTGTATGATGGATTATATTTATTTCTCAAAATTAAAAGGGCTGATGCCCAACCAAAAATTGATTTTGTAATTTGCTGATATGACCAAAATAAATCAGCCGCGCTCATTTTTTCTTTTGGATATGCTTGCAATAAGGAAACTGGAAATAATAAGAGTGGTCTTACTGCCTCAATTAATGGCATATCTTGCGCATTCATTTCTGGAACAAGATTTAGGCATTCTTTATTACCCCAAAGCAACTTTGAAGCATACTTTAAGTCATAGCTATACATTGTAAACTTCAATTTTTTTAACTCTTTCTTTGTATAAAAAGAAATATCAATTTGACGAATTTTAGTATGGGACTCAAGCTCTCTTCTTAGTTGATTGATGGTATTTTGTGATCTTTTTTTTTCAGATATTAAAATAAAATCATAATCATTTATTATGATAAGTTTTCCATCAAGATCAAGCACTGATCCCTCATTTCTTCCAAAACTACCAACAAGAAAGATTGCATAAATATCAGGCTCCTTATGGAGGATATATTTAGTTATATCTTTTAAGTCAGAGGAAATCTTGTCTTGTTTTTCCTTAGCATTGCTCATCATAGAACCTAATTATCATTGTGCTTCAAAACACCTATTAATTTCGCTATGAACAACTTTAAGGCTAGTAGGATCCTCTATTGAAACTCGCTCGCCTTTATTTTCTATTATCATGCAAAATCCAAAATTTGAGTCATCTTTGGGAATATATCCATGCATGCCCTTTAAATTCTTTTTAGAGTTAAAGAAATCTGGACTAATGATTACTCCTGAGTGACACAAAAAAATCATATCTCCATACATTTTATTTTTTGGTATTCCTTTTTCCTCATAATCTTTCGCATGAACTATATCTCCAAAGCTAATAAAGTTTTCATGTAAAAAAACTTTTAATTGTGTTCTTAAGTTCTCGTCATTGAACCAAAACCTTATTAGAGTAGAGTCAATAAAATAGTTTAATTTATTTGATATGATTTCTTCTTTAAAAGAATCTTTAAGCTTTTTTTCAATGTCAATTTTTTTACATATATCTGTCATTCCATGATCTCCACATAAAATTATTTTTATTTTGTGATTGATCATTTTTGCATCTGCTACAAAATTAGATATTTGCTCATCAACCTCTTTTAAGGCATTAAATGTCTCATTTGAACTCGTTCCAAAATAATGCCCTATGAAATCCATTTTTGATACGTAAACTGGAAAAAATTGGTAGTTTGGATTACCTAAATTTTCAAGCACATCATTCAATCTTGATTCATCACAGCCAATCATAGCAGATGACATATCAGTCGATGCGCGTTTAAAGACACCAAATCCTTTATTATAGATAGAATCTTCCGAGCTAATAATTAAATTATCAAAACCATCTTCAGTTAATCTAAAATCTGATAATTTCTTAAAAGGAATATTGAAAGGAAAAAAAGTTCCTGGTTTTTTTTTATATAAATACCAAAAGAACCTCCTTAAGACTTTTTTAACAATTTCAGGTGACTTGCTTTCCAAAAATTCAAAGATAGTCAGGACAATTTCTAAATCTTTGTATGGAGAATTTTTAGGATCATATCCCAAAGCAGTAAAATACCCACTCTCTAAAGAAGATTTACCAACTAAGATCTCAGTCCTTTCACAAAATCCAAAACTGGGAACAATTTTCTTATAGTATTTTGAATCGTCAATGAGATCGAAAAGATTAGGTGTATTTTCTCTTGAAATATAATCACACCTGAAAGCATCTAATAAAACTAATATTACCTTTTGATCTTCATGATGCATTTATATTTTTAAATATCTCGAGACTGAAGAAAATTAAATCTAATTATGGCAATCAGAGATCCAGAAATAAATCCAAACATCAATCCAATGATTAAAAAAATTGACCTCTTGGGAGACGATTTTTTAACTGGAACAAATGGCTCTTCTATTATTTCTAAGATATATTCATCTCGGACATTAGCAAGCATTGTTTCGTTTAAGTTTTTTTCAAGCAAAAATGTGAGAGATGATCTAACAGAATTTTCAGTTGCAATCTCATACTCGGCTTCGAAATAATCTCGAGACTTTTTAAGCTCAATAAGTTTATTTTTTCTAAAAACATTATTAATCTCGTTAATAATGAGAGTTACTATATCTTTTGAAAAGTTAGCTGATATGTGTGTGTATGATAAATGTATCAGGCCTGTCTCTTTGTTTATAAAAACTTTGAGTTGCTTTGAGAAGATTTCATCGTGAATTTCTATATAAGAATTTGATATGTTCTTATCACCAATAAGTTCCTTTTGGATATCTGCAACGCTTAATAAATGCTTAAAAAAAGTTTTTGATTTTATTGTTTCAATGACAACTACATCCATATTACCTGAACCATTATTTAAATTTATGCCAGCTGATTGAGCTAACCCTCCGAAACTAGGAAAATTAATTGAGGGAAGATTAGAAGAATTGGATTCATCTTGAACTATACTTAATATAGATTTTGACTCAAACTTAGGTTGAAATAAGTAGCTTGATAAAGTAAGCACTACCCCAAAGAAAATTGCTAAAAAGATTATTAAGGACTTAAATTTCCAAAGATTAGAAACTTGTTCGACTAGATCTACTTCATTATCACTCATAATACTGGTGCCCAGAGCCGGACTTGAACCGGCACGAAGTTGCCTTCGAGGGATTTTAAATCCCTTGTGTCTACCAATTCCACCACCTGGGCATGTCAATCCTCCGTTTTTTTCTTTTCAAAAGAGATGTTTTGTTCAGACTCTCTATCAGTAGGTTCATTATATACTGATCTTATTTGATTATTTATCTTTATAACCTCTTTTAAAAGAGAAAACTCTTTATTCATTCTTTGCGAGTATTTTAAGAGCTCAAGAGAGTCTTTTGGAAAACATGCTCCTCCAAATCCTTTTCTTCCATCGTGGCCTGGGACATCCATATGGGACATCCCTATTCTATTATCTTGTCCAATTAACTTAATAAAATTTTCCCAAGTTTCGCTTTCATTTCCTTCATTAAAAATGTCTTTTAGTTGATTGAAAAAAATAACCTTAGTTGATAAGAAAGAATTTATTGAATATTTTACCAAAGACGCTGTGTGGATATCTGTAAGAAAATGTTCATTACTTTTACAGTGAGTGTATTCATTATAAAATCTTGAGAGATCTCTAGATAAAGTATTTTTGCCACCAATTAAGATTAAAGAGCCATTAATAAAATCTTCCACTGCGCTTTTTTCTCTAAGAAACTCTGGATTATAGACAAAATTATATTTTTGTTTAAAAGAAATAAGATTATCCGGTGAAACGGTACTTTTTAAAACTATCAGTGAATCCATATCTTTAATTTCATTAAAAACTGAATTTAGTATTGTTAAATCTTGAGAGTCATTAGAGTCTATGGGTGTAGGAACGCATATAAAAATAATATTGGGTTCAAAAATTTTTAAATCTTTCTCATTTGTATTTAGCTTAGGGTCTATTTCAATTACGTTTACATTATCTTTAAGTCCGGCCTTAAGTGCATTACCTACAAAGCCCATTCCAATAATTCCAACTTTCATTTTACTAAGCAAATGGAGGCTGAGGCCGGAATCGAACCGGCGTACACGGATTTGCAGTCCGCTGCATGACCACTCTGCCACCCAGCCAAATTATTTAATTTTACCTTCATCT
>MDSZ01216248.1_pt1 | contig 19966 bp, 26 predicted proteins | sample 811201 | NCBI WGS metagenome assembly MDSZ01 (sample SAMN05326647, study PRJNA326480) | marine metagenome | isolation source: seawater | place: Indian Ocean: North | collected 2010 | reverse complement strand
ACATGAAAAGCTTAGTGACGATTTTTTTGAAAATGACCCTTTAGATGGATCTGAAAAGAGCAAAAATGCTAAATATTTTGAAGAATTTATTTTGGATTGTGGGATACATTTATTAGATATCACTCCTTGCTCTGATGGGAGATTAGCTCATTCAATAGCATATGTAATGAGAATTCCATTTAGCTCAGTTAGGAGAAGGTCACATGCGGGTGCTCTTTTTGATGTTGAAAATACAGTGAATAGATGGATAAAAACTGAGCATAAGAGATACAGAGAGAACTCTCCAAATGCACCTCATCAAAATACGAGATACTTAAAAGTAGTTACATATCACTTTAGTTCTGTTGATCCCATCCATCAAGGATGTGCTGCTCATGGTAGCGATGATAAATTAGCAGCTCAAGAGGGCCTAAATAAATTACTAGCTTTTAGAGAATCTGTAGAGAATAGTTTTTGTTGTGGTGCTTCAGTTGATTTAATGTTGATTGGCCTTGATACAGACACGGATTCATTAAAAATACATTTGCAATCTGAAGATGGCAGTATTGATTTGGATAACGCTCTATCAACTCTAGATATTTTTCATTCAACAATAAATCTTACTAAGAATGAAGCTGAGAAAGAAATATCTAAAGTGATATCTGGCAAAACCTCAAAAGAATTACTTGAAGGTAAAGAAAAGTTTATCTTTCAACTAATAGTTAACAATATTTCTCAAATTGATTATGTTAGGGAGTTTCATAATAGTTCTTACAAAGATATAGGGCATGCCGAGAGATTTATAGGGGTAGGGATTGGTTTTAAAGAGGTGCATCTTAGGAATTTAACTTACTTTTCTCATCTTGATACTGTTGAAGAGGGGGCGCCTGATCTCGATGTAGGGGTAAAGATATTTTCTGGTTTAAATGTTTCTCAAGACCTACCAATTCCCGTCGTAATAAGATTTGATTATTCAGGGAGAGTTCCAGGCGCAAAGGAAAGAGCAATAAATGATTGTAATAGGGTGAATAATGCGATATCAATTAGATATAAAAATTTAGTTGATCAAGGATTGTTGCATACTTGTCTTACTATTAGAGATAGGGACAACATTCATTCCGCTCAAGTTATTGGAATGTCATTAGACCAAAAATTAGAGGAGGCCCACTAGTTATGTTAATTTGCAAAGTTGTCAAACCACTCGTTTCAACAAATAGAGTTCCAGGTTTTGAACATAAACATTTACAGGTAGTTTTAGACGGCTCATCAAATAAGGTTGCAGTTGATGCAGTTGGTTGTAAACCTGGTGACTGGGTCATTTGTGTAGGAAGTTCTGCTGCTAGAGAAGCCGCGGGGAGCAAATCTTATCCAAGTGATTTAACAATCGTTGGCATTATTGATCATTGGGATCCCGAGAATAATCAAACAAAAGGAGTATGAATTTTATGGAAATAATGAAAGTATTAGGAAGAATGGTTTGTACTCAAAGGGTCGAAGGATTGGGTCATATGAATTTAAGAATTTTAGAAAATAATAAAGGTAAAAAATTAGTTGCAGTTGACCCTGTGGGGGCTAGGGAAGGTAATTGGGTTTTTACAGCGAGTGGATCGGCCGCAAGATTTGCATGTCCTAATCCTCAAGTACAGACTGATTTGACAATTGGTGGAATCATTGACTACTGGGATCCTAATTAAATTTTTTGCTTTGAAATAAAATGTGGAATCTTAAGAAATCTCCTACAAGGTTAGAAAAAAGGTTTGAATTTGATGACTATGAAAAGATAAGTTTGTTTATGGAAAAAACTGAAAACCTATGCAAAAAAAACGAAATATTTCCCAATATTAGTTTCGGGAAAAATTTTGTAAGTTTTACAATTTTTTTAAGTTCCGATGAAATATCAAACAAAGAGAAGAATTTCACTTCAACTCTGGAAGAGAATTTTATAGAGTTAACTTCAAAATAAGATGACTAATCTTGAGAAGGATTCTCGATATCTCTTTTAATTAAGGCCATTAGATAGGAAGGGGCTTTATATCTTCCAGGTAAACATCTGTTTAATGTCTCTAGATGACCCCAACATACAGTCCTTTCTATTTGTTTTAGTGAATGTCCTTTTAAAATTAATAATCTAAGTGCTTTACAAAATAAAGGATATCCTGCTTCTAATTCATCTATATTTAGCTTGGCTGCCGTCATAGATTGAAATTTAATTAAGTACCAATCTAAACAAATATGGGACAGAATTGTCCTAAATATTAATTTTCTACATAATTCAATGCATTAACCCAAAAAGGCCACACAGTCTATTTCTATAAGTACCCCTTTTGGGAGAGATGATACTTCAACGCATGCTCTTGCTGGAGTCGTTTCTCCTTTAAAAAAGTCACTATATATTGAGTTGACTATTTGGAAATTACCGAGATCAGTTAGGAATATCGTTGTTTTAATAACATCTTGAAGTGAAGCACCTCCAGCATCAAGAACGGCCTCAAGATTCTTAAGAACTTGTTTGGTTTCTGCTTCGATATCTCCAAGCCCGTCAATTATATTTGTTTCTGGATTAATTGCTATTTGTCCAGAACAATAAATAAAATCTCCAACTTTGATTGCCTGGTTATAGGCACCGACTGGTATTGGAGCATTTTCAGTTTTAACTGCAATCTTAGATTTCATAAAGTTTAATTTGTCTTTTTTTAATTTAAACCCAAACGTCTTTATTTGCTCTTAAAGATCTAAATTCCTCCAGATTCTTTGCTCTTAAAAAAAGATTAATTTTCATTTCCTCTTTTAAAGTTGTTGGAATTGTTAATTTGTTTGATGAAACTCTTTTTTGTACTTCCAACAGTTTATTTTTAATTTGTTTATCTTTCGGTTTGATATTGAGAGCCCACAAAAGATTAGAGTATGTATATTCATGAGCACAATATATAAGAGTATCTTTTGGAAGATCACAGATTATTTTTAAAGAATTATACATTTGCTCATAAGTACCTTCAAAAATCCTTCCACATCCGCCTGAGAATAAAGTATCTCCCACGAAAAGTCTTGGCTTATTAAATTCCTCTGAGTAAAATGCAATATGAGATTTTGTATGACCAACTAGTTCAATTATTTTGAAATTCTTGTTCAAAATTTTTATGGTATCTCCATCATTAACTGAAAAATTCTGGAGTGGGATCCTTATTTTTTCTTTATCTGAGGCTATAATTTTTACATTTGGCCATTCTCTCTTTAGCTCTGCAGTGCCACCTATATGATCGGAATGATGATGGGTTTGAAGAATGCTGTCTAGTCGTAAATTATTTTTGTTTATCCAATCGCTTACGGGTTTAGATAAGGCAGGATCAATCACAACTACCGATTCCCCCTCAATCCACAACCATATAATATTGTCTTTGAGAACAGGTAATCCAATTATCAATTCTTCTGCTTTATTAAATGCCATCTCTAATTTAGAATACTTTAAAATGATAAAAATATTTTAACCATGATTACCATAGCTTTGGCAAAAGGAGCATTATTGAAAGAATCCATATCAATTTTTAAAGCCGTAGGTTTAGATTTTTCGGAAGCATTAGAAGCTAACAATAGATCTCTAACAATTGAATCTAAATGTAAAACTGCAAGAGCTTTATTAGTAAGGAATGGTGATGTTCCCGTTTATGTAAGCTATGGACAAGCAGATTTAGGGGTCGTAGGCTACGACGTCTTAAATGAATCTAATTTAAAAGTTGCAAAACTATTAGATTTGGGCTTTGGAGGTTGCCATATGTCATTAGCTGTTAAGAAGGATAGTCGCTATTTAAAAGCTACTGATCTTCCTGTTAATTGTAATGTTGCCAGTAAATTTGTAAAAACAGCTCGCTCTTATTTTGAGAAATTGAATATACCTGTAGAGGTTGTACATTTAACAGGTTCTGTTGAATTAGGCCCTATTACAGGTATGGCAGAGGCAATAGTTGACTTAGTTGCAACGGGCAAAACTTTAAAAGAAAATGGTTTAGTCAAGATTGATGATTTGTATTACTCTACAGCTCGCTTGATTGCGAACCCTCTTTCTATCAGATTGGATAATACACCTCTCCGAGAACTTATTTTGTCAATAGAATCCTCTATGGGAATCTAAATTTTTTGTAATGTTTCTAAAAGACCTTAGGCGAATAGGAAAGTTAGGTAAATATTTAACTAACGATAAAAAAACTATTTATTTAATTGTAATTATTTTAATTCCTGTTGCTTTTGCAGGTGCAATTCAACCTTTATTAGTTGGGCAGGCAATTACAATTTTAAAAAATGAGACTTCAGACGTTTGGCTAAGTAAAACTGCTATTGGACAATCGATAAATCTTATTGTGATTACTCTGTTTATTTCTGTACTTCTGAGGTTAGTACTGCAAGGTTATCAGACATACAATATACAAGCTGTTGGACAAAAGTTAACAGCAAGAATTAGAAGAGAATTATTTTCCCACTCTATCTCTCTTTCACTCAGTTATCACGACAAAATGCCTGTTGGGAAGTTGCTAACAAGATTAACTAATGATGTGGATGCATTATCAGAGGTTTTTGGGAGTGGTGCTGTTGGAGTAATAGCAGATTTTGTAAGTTTAGTTGTAATTTCATTAACTATGTTATCAATTGATAAGGGTCTAGCTTTATTACTTCTAGTAACGCAAATCCCAGTATCATATTTCATCCTTTGGCTCCAGAAACGTTATAGAAAGGCTAACTATCAGGTTCGAGAGGAATTATCACAATTGAATTCTGATTTTCAAGAGAACTTACAAGGATTAGAAGTAGTTCAGATGTTTAGAAGAGAAAGATTTAATAGTGATAGATTTAATCAAACAGGGAAGTCTTACAGGAAGGCAGTTGATGGGACTATTTTTTACGATAGTAGTATATCTGCATTTATCGAATGGATATCACTAGCTGCCGTTTCTTTGGTTCTTGCTGTTGGAGGTTATTTGGTTACATCTGGAAATATTGGTTTGGGAACCCTTACAACATTTATTCTCTATTCTCAAAGACTTTTTGAACCTCTAAGACAATTAGCAGAGAGATTTACTCAAATACAAGGAGGACTTACTGCTGTTGAGAGAATTAATGAATTATTGGATGAAAAGATTGATATTAAAGATTCTGAAAATCAAATTTCTAAGGGTGTTAAATATGATAATGAATATCAATTTAAAGGGAGTATTGAATTTAAAAAAGTATTTTTCTACTACAAAAACAATGATTATGTGATCAAAGATTTATCTTTTAAAGTGAAGCCTGGAGAACACGTTGCTTTCGTTGGGCCAACTGGATCTGGTAAGTCAACATTAATTAGATTGCTTTGTAGATTATATGAACCTCAAAGTGGAGAGATCTTGATAGATGGTGTAAATATTAAAAATATCCCCATAAGTCATCTTAGACAAATGCTTGGGGTGGTTTTGCAAGACACTTTTATTTTTAGTGGCAATGTTGCAGAGAATCTGAGATTAAGCACACAAATAAACGATAAAGAATTAAAACTTATTTGTGATAAATTGGGATTGAATCAACTATTGAAGAAATTACCTAAAGGATTAAATACATCGCTCAGAGAAAGAGGTGGTAATCTTTCCTCAGGAGAACGACAATTACTTTCTGTAGCAAGAGTGGCAATTCGAAACCCTAAAGTATTAATAATGGATGAAGCTACAGCTTTTATGGATCCCTCTACTGAAGCAACTTTACAAAAAGATTTAAAAAGAATTTTAGAGAAGAGAACTGCTTTGGTAATAGCTCATAGATTAGCGACTATAGAAAAATCTGATAAAATTTTAGTTTTAAAACATGGCTGTTTAGTAGAGGAAGGAACTCATGAAGAATTGAGAGCTCAAAAAGGTTTATATTATCAACTCTCAGAACTTCAAGAAAAAGGTTTTACTCAATTCTAATGATTTTAGGAAATAGAAGATCTTCAATTCTTAAAAAAGATATTTTGGACAAAAGTACTTTACAAAATATTTATGGTTCAAAATCTTTTGATTTTCAGGTAAAAAATAACAAAGAAATTTTTGTTTGTAGCAGATCTAAAGAACTTGACTTAATTGAATTGGATCAACTTTTACAGACAGTTGGATGGAGTAGGAGACCAACTCGAAGGGTTAAAAGAGCATTAGATTTTAGTATGCTAGTAATTGGCTTATGGCGTCATGATGCGAGATTCCCTCGTCTTATTGGATTTGCAAGATGTACTGGAGATGGTGTTATTGAGGCTACAATATGGGATGTTGCAATAAATCCTGTTTATCAAGGGTTTGGGTTAGGCAAAGAATTAATGAAATATCTTTTGAGAGAATTAAAGACACTTGGAATTATAAAAGTCACATTATTTGCTGATGCTGAAGTGGTCAAGTTTTATAAAAGTCAAGGGTGGACACTAGAACCAAAGGGTTCGAAATGCGCTTTTTGGTATGCATCCTAGTTCTAGAGATTATAATATTCCTCGTAAATGGCATTTAAATCATCGCCTTTCTCCCATCTTCTTCTCAGTCTCCAATTTTTTATTGATTGAAATAAAAAGTTTGTGTTTACCCATTTTCGGTCACTTGTGAGTATTGAGTTTTTTAGAGGTAATAAAAACTTTTTGTCCTTAATTCTCATAATAAAATCAAAATCTTCCATGATTGGTAAGTTTTTAAATCCTTTTGCTTTTTTAAAAGTGTTTTTGTGTATCAATAAGCCTTGATCACCATAGGGTAATTTAAAAAGATAACATCGAATGAAAACTAAAAACTCAAGAATCCTGAAAAAAGGGTTTGGGCTATTTATTCTGAAATTGAAAAAATAAATATAATTTTTATCTTGATTTATGATGTGGTTTATTTCTCTAGTCCAATTTGATTTTAATCTTGAATCTGCATGGAGGAAAAGAAGCCATTCCCCAATAGCTTTTTTACTTCCAAAATTCAATTGCGAACCTCTATTCTTTTTATTTATTTGATAGAATTTTGAACCATATAAATAAGCTATTTCTTCTGTTTTGTCTGTACTATGAGAATCAATTATTATAACCTCGGAGTTATGCAAAGATTCAAACAAATCATTAAGTAGAAGAGGTAGATTTTCCGCTTCATTTAATGTTGGTATAATAATTGAAATACTTTTCAAAATTTAGCCTCTTTTTTCAATATCTGAAAAAATATCAATATCAACTTTAGTATTCAAATAATCAATTTTTAATTTTTGTAAGCTTAAATTCTCAATTGTTTTTTGAAGAACTTCATAATTGCTCCATCTTATATTTATTAAAGGTGCTAGCAAATTTGAATGTTCCAAGTTCTTTGAGAAACAGATTAGCCAATAACCTCCATCGTTTGATGGCCCAAGAATTACATCTTTATTTTTTATCTTTGAAATTGTTTTTAATAGATCTCTATGACATAAATCTGGTAAATCTGTGCCAATAATTATTAGATCTCTTTTTTCTCTGGAACTTTTTGTTTGATTGACGATTATTTGTCGCTTCATTCTCTCTCCTAGAGAGCCACTCCCTTGCAAATTAAAATTCTTTATTCCTAAATTCTTGCACCATCTTTCACAACTTCTTAACCCAATCCCTGAAACTGCTAAAGATATTTCTAAAAAATTTGCCTTCTCTAGAGATTGTGCGACTGTTAAGGTATGGCGCAACATAATTTTCTGTATTATTAGAGAATTTTGCTTGCCAACATATTTTGAAAGTCTTGTTTTGACTCTGCCAAATGCTGGCCATTTTGCCATGATTATTAGTAAAGGCTTTCTCAAATTAATTATTAAGAAATTTATTAAGAAATTATTAATATTATAGGTAATTTCATGCTTAAATAATATTCATTTGTGTAGTGAGAAAACATTTTTATGTTAAAAAATTTTGAATTTAACATCATCTTGTAATGTCTTAATGACCAAAGCATGAAATGCTACTAGATTAAAAATCTAAGAGATAATTATTGTGAAAACCGAAAATCCTATTTGGACAGAAGTTCAAAAATCACTTCAACAGAATTTAAGCAAACCTTCTTTTGAAACTTGGATTAGACCAGCTAAGTTTAGATGTTATGAAAATGGATTACTTACTTTAGATGCACCTAATTCTTTTTCTAGTGATTGGTTAAGAAAAAATTATTGTGAAACAATAGAGAAAGCTGCTGAGAAGGTTTGTGGAGAACCAGTCAAAGTAATATTTAAATCTGAAAATTCGAATATTAAAGAAATAAACTCACAAAAAAGTAATGATGATAAAACAATAAACAAATTAGAGAGTGAATCTACTAATAAGACTAAAAGCCTGGCTAAGAAATCTCAGCGTTCAACATCCTTAAATTTACGATATGTTTTTAACCGTTTTGTAGTTGGTCCCAACAGTAGGATGGCTCATGCTGCCGCATTAGCAGTAGCTGAATCTCCTGGTAGAGAATTTAACCCCTTATTTATTTGTGGTGGAGTTGGACTAGGTAAAACACATTTGATGCAGGCAATAGGCCATTATCGCCAAGAAATTGATCCTGATGCAAAGGTATCTTATGTTTCAACGGAAACTTTTACAAACGATTTGATAGTTGCGATACGAAAAGATGGAATGCAAGTATTCAGAAATAAATATAGAGCTGCCGATTTAATATTGATTGATGATATACAATTTTTAGAAGGTAAAGAATATACTCAGGAAGAATTTTTTCATACTTTTAATGCGCTTCATGAGGCAGGTAGACAAATTGTTATTGCTAGTGATAGACCTCCAAATCAAATACCTAGATTGCAAGAAAGGTTAATTTCAAGATTCTCAATGGGGTTAATAGCTGATATCCAACCACCGGATATTGAAACGAGGATGGCTATTCTTCAGAAAAAAGCAGAACATGAAAAAATGAATTTACCTAGAGATTTGATTCAATTCATCGCGGGTAGATTTACATCTAATATCAGGGAACTGGAGGGTGCCTTTACAAGAGCTGTGGCCTTTGCATCAATAACAGGACTACCAATGACAGTTCAGTCAATTGCACCTATGTTAGATCCTAATAGTGTTGGTGTTGTTGTTACACCAAAACAAGTGCTAAAAAAAGTTTCAGAGTTTTTTGAAGTTACTACTGAAGAACTAGTGAGCTCTTGTAGAAGAAAACCTGTAAGTCAAGCAAGACAAATTGGTATGTATCTCATGAGACATAGTACTGATCTAAGTCTTCCAAAAATAGGAGATGAGTTTGGAGGTAAAGATCATACAACTGTCATGTATGCAGTTGATCAAGTTGAAAAGAAATTATCTACTGATCCCACAGTCGCAAGTCAAGTACAAAAGATTAGAGATTTGCTTCAAATAGACTCAAGAAAAAATCTATAATTTTAGAATAAATTTTAATTATTTATGAACGGCATAGGATCCTGATCGAATCTATGTCTTATTGGGATCTCAAAATGCTCATCAGAATTACTTATTGATGCAATTCTCTCTAGAGCTTGCCTCAATAACCTCGCGGAGATTAAAGGCATATCTCGTGGTACTGAAATTCTATCTCTCAAATATCTTAAACCTGAACTGCAAATAACATTTGGTTCATTTATTTCACCTGTAATCATATAGCTTAGTGAACTTCTTAATGATGTTTCAAAGATATTGTTCTCTAGTGGGTTGGTATTGATAATCTGTTCTTTATGCTTTATTACTCTCATTAATGCAAATTTGGCAAAGAAAACTAGATCATCTTCTATGTTTAGTTCCAGAACTCCTAAACCCTGACCATTATCAATTTGGTTAGAAAAATAAGACTGGTTAGAATTAAGATCTGTATAACAGCCTCCCATTTGAGGAGGTAAATCATGAGAATGAGTATGAAAGTCACCTTGCGTCCCTCGGTATATACTATGAGTCTCCAATAGAGTTAACCACTTATTTATATAGGGATATTCATCTCTTAAAGAAAAACCTTTGTAGTAGCAAAGGGATGCGTTAATTCTCTCTATATAAGGTATAAAAATAATATCTCCTGTTCCAGGTTCTATTTGAGAATTTCTCTTAATAGGGTCAACATATCCATATTTTGATGATTTTAATAATGCCTCTAATTTACCTAAAGATTCTTTTAATTTTTCTCTTCTGGATGAAGAATTAAAAATTAAATTTTTTCTACAAAGCCACTCACACCAAGCTCTAAAAATATCTCTTTCTATGACTCTCACATTTTCAAGTTCTTTAGAGAATATTGAAGATCCTAATATTCCATATTCTTCTTCCAAAGAAGAGATAATGCTATCACTCTCAGTTATTATGTGGCCATTCAATTCAATTGCAGGTAATTTACCTGACCTAACTTTCTCAAGATACCAATGTTCTTTTTCTCCGTAGCAGAACATATTTATTTTTTTTATTTGGTAAGGGACTCTTTTAAATTCAAGCCATAACCATATTTTTTGGCAGTATGGACACCAAGCGTGCCTATCTCGGTAAAAGATTAATTTTACATCGCTTCGCTTAGTATTAAATAAACGCAGATTCGAATATGGATTATTTATTCCATTAATCCTATCAATATCCTCAGCTTCAAGTTTGCCTAATTCGCTCCAACTTAAAATAGATTTCATTTGCAAAGTTGCTTCATGATTAATTAAAATATATTAATTCAGAAATGAAGGGATTTTGGATTTTCAATACGATTTAGTTGTTATTGGTGCAGGTTCAGGTGGTTTGGCAGCAGCAAAAAGGGCTGCAAGTTATGGAGCCAAAGTCGCAATAATAGAAAGTAGCGAAATCGGTGGGACTTGCGTCATTAGAGGATGTGTGCCCAAAAAATTAATGGTTTATGCTGCAAACGCTAGAAAAAATATGATTAATTCAGAGGGCTATGGATTAAGTAAAGATCAGATTCATTTTAGTTCATCAGTTCTTTTAGAAAACATAAGGAATGAAGTTAAAAGATTAAGCAATATTCATTTGAATTCATTAGAAAAGCTAGATATTAAAGTTTTTAAAGGATTAGGCCGATTTGTTAGTGAAAATGAAATTGAAATTGTTAGCCCAGTCACGCATGACCTTATAAAAAGAGTTACTGCCGATAAAATCCTTATTGCAGTTGGAGGTAGACCTAAAAATATTTCAATACCAGGATCGCATTTTGCATGGTCAAGTGATGATATTTTTAAACAACAAAGATTTCCTAAATCAATTTTAATTATTGGTGGTGGTTATATCGCGTGTGAATTCGCCTGCATTTTTAATAATTTGGGCGTTGATGTAACGCAAGTAGTTAGAGGTGAAAAACTTCTTAAGGGGTTTGATTTGGATTTGTCCTCATCTTTAAAAGAAGCGATGTTATCATCTGGAATAAAATTGAAATTTAGCGAGGAATTAGCATCCATATCAAGAAATGAAAAAGAGCTTGCTTTAGAATTTAAGTCTGGTATCAGAGATTTGCGAGAGAATGTACTAGTGGCGGCAGGTAGAGAACCCAATCTCATGCAATTAAATATTGATTATCTAGGTCTTAAAATGAAAGGTGTATTTTTGGATGTTAATGAATATCATCAGACAAGTATTTCAAATGTTTTTGCAATTGGTGATATTATCGATAGGCCTAATTTAACCCCAGTTGCAATTGAGCAAGGTAGAGCTTTTTCGGATACTTTTTTTGGGAATAGAAAAAGAACAATAAATTATGAATATGTTCCAAAAGCTGTTTTTACAATTCCTGAGTTAGCGACCGTAGGTATGAGCGAATGTGAAGCCGTAGAAACTCTATCTGTTCATAATATTAAAATATATAAATCGGAATTCATCTCTATGTCTAACACGTTTAAGAAAAATAAATATAGATGTCTATTGAAGATAGTTGTTAATAAATTAAATGATAAAGTTCTAGGCTGTCATATGTTTGGAGAATTAGCTTCAGAAATTATTCAGATGGTCTCAATAGCAGTTAATGCAGGAGTAACAAAAAAGGAATTTGATAATACTATGGCATTACACCCATCTTTATCAGAAGAATTTGTAACTATGTATTGATTGTTTTAATTCCTTATTAAATTTATTTTTTTGCTTAGGGATAGCACAAGAGTAAAAACTATAGAATATATGAATATGAATAATCTGAATTCGTTTAAATAATTAAAATTAGAAGAAATAAATATTTTATCTAAGAAATAGAATGTATATATGTTTAGAAGAATAAATCCTTCAATCCTAGTGATTTTGCCTTTTGTCCAAAAAATTGGTAAACAAGCAAATGTTGTAAGAACCATTATTGGAATATCAGTATTTATAAGATCTTGACTAATATTAAGACCATCCAAACCAGTGAAGATTGTAGAACTCCCAAGAATTAAAAGTTGGTTTAATATATTACTTCCCACTACATTACCAATAGCCAGATCAGTTTTGCCTCGAAATGCTGCAACAATTGATGTTACCAACTCAGGTAGAGATGTCCCTGTAGCAACTATTGTCAAACCAATAATAGTTTCGTTTACACCCAATAATGTTGCAAGATCTTTTGATCCGTTAACTAAAATATTTGACCCAAAACTAAGCAGAAATATCCCAAAAACTAAGTTAAATAAAATATTAAAATTACCTCTAGTTAAGTTGTTAGTATCTATCTCTGGTTCTGCCGTTTTAATATCTTCATCTTTTTCATTAAGGCTATTTATTTCCCAAATAGTATTTAACATCAGACAAAATAAAAGAAAAACTCCTGCTTGCCAAGTGAGGAGACCTGTGGACGTCATCGCCCAAACTGCAGACGATATTGCAATCAGGATAGGAACATCTCTCCGTACAATCCTACTTTTAACTTTTAATGGCGTAATTAGCGAGCTGATCCCTAGCACTACTAGGATATTAAAAATATTACTACCAATCACGTTGCTAGCGGCAAGAGCATCGCTCCCTTTAAAGACAGAATTTAAACTTACTAAAAGCTCAGGTGAGCTTGTGCCAAGTGAAACAACTGTTAGCCCAATAACGATTTGAGGAATGCCTAATATTACTGAGAGAGCCACAGCCCCTTTTATAAATAACTCGCCTCCAGCAAATAATAAAAAAATACCAATAATTATTTCAATTAAGGGGAATATATATTCGCTCATGATCTAAATATTAATCAAATTTGAAATCTATACATTAATTTAATCAATTAGTATCTACAATTAGCTATAAATTATTGTCAATTAATAATTATTGGTAAAATTGATAAAATATCTAAGATTTTGAAAAGCTTCTCTATTAGAAAACCAGATGATTGGCATTTGCATTTAAGAGAGGGAATAGTTTTAAAGAATATTATTAAATTCTCAGCAGATTATTTTGGCAGGGCAATAGTGATGCCAAATACTAAAGAACCAATCATATCAATAGAAAAGGCTGTAGCGTATAAAAGAGAAATTATTGAGGCCTTGCCCGAAGGTGCCAAATTTAATCCTTTAATGACAATTTATCTTACTGATACAACAACTGAGTATGAAATAAAAAAAGGATACCAAGAAAAGATCTTTTTTGCAGCAAAACTATACCCTGCAAATGTTACTACTAACTCTAAATTTGGTGTTAGCAAAATCAGAAATTTATATAAAATCTTTGAACTGATGGAAAATATTGGAATGCCGCTTCTAATCCATGGGGAAGTTAATGATCCCAGTATAGATATTTTTGATAGAGAAAATGTGTTTATTGATAAAGAACTAACTTCTCTTGTGAAGAATTTCCCTAAATTAAAGATTGTTTTGGAGCATATTACTACTGAATATGCAACTCACTTTGTAGAGGAAAATAATATCGGAGCTACTATTACTCCACATCATCTTCATATTAATCGTAATGCTATGTTTTTTGGTGGTCTTAATAGCGATTTTTATTGTCTACCAGTTGCGAAAAGAGAATTTAATAGAGTCGCTTTAATTAAAGCAGCTACTAGTGGTAAAGCATGCTTTTTTTTAGGAACAGATTCAGCTCCTCATCTTAGAGAGTGGAAGGCCTTTTGTGGTTGTGCAGGTATTTTTAATTCACCTGTCGCTATAGAAAGTTATCTACAAATCTTTGATCAAGAAAATGCATTAAATAATTTTGAGAAGTTTGCTAGCTTAAATGGCCCTAACTTTTATAATTTACCTCCTAATGAGACTAAGATTAAACTTTCATATGAGCCAAATTATGTTAAAGATTTTGTTGAGGTGGTAAAAAATAATAAAGTCATAGGCCAAATAAAGATTTTTCACTCTGAACAAACATTAAATTGGAAAGTAGAACTTTAATTTTAAGAAATTAATATTTTGATGAAATATTCTCCTTTTCTTATACTCACTAGTATTAGTTGATTCAAGAAAAATGTAAATATTCCCATTTTTCTTGGTTAATTGGGTTGCTTTCAGCTACGATAAAAATGCGCAAATTCCTATGGGAGTGTGGCGGAATTGGTAGACGCGCCGGACTTAAAATCCGTCGAGCGATTTAGCTCGTGAGGGTTCAAGTCCCTCCACTCCCACTTACTTTAAAACCTTATTTCCACTAATAGTAAATTGATTATTTATATTTATATCTAGTCAAGACTATACAAATCTCCTCATCATGGGTTTACTAACTGATAATACTTTTTTAACTTTATTTGCGTATGTATTTATTTTGTCATTGTATTTGATAATCATTCCTTTGTTTTTGTTTTACTGGATGAATAACAGGTGGAATGTTATGGGCAAGATTGAGAGATTTTCTATTTATGGTTTAGTATTTTTATTTTTTCCTGGACTGATTTTATTCTCTCCATTTCTAAACCTTAGACTTAATGGTAAACAGGAAAGGTAAATATATTGACTAAAGGCAAAGTTATCCAAATTGGAATAGTAATTTCATTAGTAGGCTTTTTAAGCTTTTATTTGGCACCACTTTTAGGACTTGATAATCTCAATCCGATATCAATTTCAAATTTTGTATTGATTACAATTGTACTGAGCTGGGTAACTACATATCTCTTTAGAGTTCTTAATGGTAATATGACATTTATGGAGCAGAGAAAGAGATATAGAAAAGAGTATGAAAATATAATGAATGAAAAAATAACAAAGAAATTCGAATCTTTGTCTGATCAGGATCAACAGAAACTCCTGAAAGGCTTGGAAGAAGATTAATAAATTATCATTAATTTTATTTAATAGTTCAATCTATGCCAGAATATTCATTAACTTATATTAGAAATTAGATTGTCTTTTATTGATAAAACTTTTCAGGAATTAAGAAGAGAGAGCAAGTTAGCTTTGATGCCTTTTTTAATGGCTGGAGACCCTAATCTAGAGATGACTTCTCAAATTTTGCTTGCTTTGCAGGACAAAGGTGCTGATATGATCGAACTAGGTATCCCGTATAGCGACCCTCTAGCGGATGGCCCAATTATTCAATTATCTGCATCTAGGGCCCTGAAATCAGGCACTTCTCCATTAAAAGTTCTGGAATTATTAGAATCTCTTAAATTTAAATTAAGAATCCCAATAATACTATTCACTTATTTCAATCCATTACTGAGTTTCGGATTCAATAAATTTTGTAAAATTGCTTCTGAAGTAGGTGTTTCAGGATTAATTATTCCAGACTTACCTTTAGAAGAGGCTAATCAATTTTCAGATATAGCTAAAACTCATAATTTAGACTTGATTTTGTTGGTTGCTCCTACCACACCCTTTGAAAGGATGAAGAATATTTCCTTGAAAACTAGAGGGTTTACTTATTTAGTAAGCGTAACTGGCGTTACTGGAGAGAGAAATAAATTAGAGAATCGAGTAGAGGATCTAATTTCGAATTTAAAGAAAATGAGTGGTAATCCAATTGCAGTTGGATTTGGAATATCTGCCCCTGAACACGTAAAAAGAGTAAAGAATTGGGGAGCTGATGGAGTGATCATTGGAAGCGCATTTGTAAAAAGAATATATGAAAACAATGAAAAATCAATAGTTAGTGAAGTTGCTAATTTCTGTGAAATGATGAGAGAAGCTGCCGATGAATAATAAATCAAAAATATTATTTACTTAAACGATATTGAAAATATAATTAATTAAATTTATCTTAATTCAGTAATTTATTCTTCTGATTCTCCTGCAGGTAATAATCTGATTTGTTTCCTTCCAAGTTTAATTTCAAATTCATCTCCCGCTTTCAAATCAAGCAGGGCTGTGTATGCTTTACCAATTAACAAATTACCATTACCCTGAACTGTTGCAACATAACTTAATTTTCTGCCACCTTTGCCTATGCCAGCCACCCCTGAATCACCAAGGTTTATACCTTTTGCTTCAAGAAGTGCTTCATAAAAGGCGGTAAAGTTTAATCGTTCACCTCCATTCTTTTTTGTGGAAACATATCCACAAGCACGAACAAGATCCGATTTGCTAACATCACCAAGCTCCTTTACTTTAGCAAGTAGATCACTTCCAGTAAGCATAATAACTAATAAAAATATATACCTAAATAACATAGCAATATGAGTGTAATTTATGCAATTATTAATTGTAAGTTTATTCAATCTAGTTATCTTTAAATTATGGAAAAGTTTGTTGTTTGGGGTGAGTATTGTAAAGAAGTAATTAAGAAACGTGAGCCATATAGAGATGAACATTTAAATCGACTTTCTCTTTTAAAAGAGAAAAAGATATTAATTACTTTAGGACCTACTAAATGTACAAGATATCTCTTTGGGATTTTTTATGGGAGAAGTGAAAAAGAGGTCAGAAATCATTTGGAGTCTGATATATATTGGAAAAAAGGTATCTGGATTAAAATCGAAGTTTATCCTTGGATCCAAGCTTTTTAAAGCTAAGTTTCTAATTATAGAAATTCTTATTAGAATATAAACTTATTAATGAATTTGATCTGTTTCGATTATATTTTAAACTGATTATTTATGATTCAAATATTAATTTTTTTCAGGTATAAAGGCGTTATTAATTATCAGAATATTTATTTATTCTTATGATCTTTCTCCATTTGGTTTATTAATTCATCTATCCCTACTTGATAGTTAATATCTAATTGACTATATGGAGCATCTTTTAATATTTTTGCTTGAGTTTTGACTTCATTATTTAACCAATTTTGCTCAATATTAATTAAATTCTTTGCCACATTAAACATTCCGCCTTTTTTGTAGATCTCTCTTATTTTGTTTAATATTTCTTTCGTCCTACTAGAACTAATATTCAGTTCTGTAGCCAGATCTTTTTGAGAATAACCGTGAAGTTTCAACCAATCTTTAATAAAGGTTAGAAGTTCCTTCTCTTCTTGAGGTGATAACTTATTCATAATTAAAAGGGGAAAATCTTATCTAGTTTCCTTTGCGCACGACTTCTAATAGAAGGAGTCATATATTTGCTCCATATGCTCAAGACCGCAGTTAAAGCAACAAAATCATCGCTAAATCCCAGTACAGGCATAAAATCAGGGAATAAATCAAATGGCATTATTAAATAAGCAAGTGCTGCCATGAGAGATACTCTGACATTAGGAGGAGTTAGAGGATCAATAGCCATTTCTAAAACTTCCAAAGCAGGTTTTGCTATAGTTCTTCCCGCCCTTATTAATACTTTTAATATAGGATTTGGTTCGATCGTTGTACTGTCAACTACCTCAGTGTCGTATATTTTTTTGTTTTCATCGTAAAATTCTTGGCTCATAAATAATTATTTAAAGAGTGTAAATTTCTTAAACAATGCTATCAACTAAACCATTTTGAATTCCTGCTTTGCGGAGTTTTCTTAAAGCCCTTTGAACAACTTGCCTGCAGTATTCTCTACTGCAACTCATATGTCTAGCAACTTCAGCTAAAGTTCTCCATTCATTCGAACCATCTAAACCAAATCTTAAGCTAACAATTTTTCTCTCCTTCTCTGTTAAGTTGGCTTTGTCTAGTAATTTCCAAGCAGAGGCTGTTCTCTCAGCAAGTTCAGCAAGTTCCATTGGTGGGGTTTGCTCGCTTGGAAGAATATCAACTAATTCAGAGGGATCAGATTTTGACTTAACAGTGCCTTGCAAACTGACTGTTATACTCCTTAACTCACAAGAAAGTAATTCATCAACCTCCTCCTTAGAGATTTGCATTTCACCAGCTAATTCTAAGCTTGTTGGGGGTATTCCCTTGAGCTGCATAAGTTTTGATTTAGCAGATCTAAGTTTTGTAAGCTTTTCATTTATATTTACTGGTATTCTTATTGTCCTACTTTGAGTTGATAAAGCTCTGTTTAAACCTTGCCTTATCCACCAATATGCGTATGTAGAAAATCTATGTCCTCTTGCTGGATCATATTTCTCAACAGCTCTAGTAAGACCAAGAGTCCCTTCTTGTATGAGATCTAATAGTTCAAGCCCTTTACCTTGATATCGTTTCGCGAGATTTACAACAAGCCTTAGATTGGCAGTAATCATGGCATTTTTAGCTTTTTCGCCACTTTTTATTTTTTTTCTCTCAATTTCTGAATATTCACATGCGGGACCTTTACCACCAGCTGATTGGCATCTATTAATAAGCGTAACCATCTCTTGAACCTTTCTGCCCATAGTAAGTTCCTTCTCAGGTGTAAGGAGCTGATGGCGGCCTATTTCTCCAAGAAAATCGCTTAATGAACTCACGATTATCCCCCAGTTAATATATTTAACTTAAGCTCTAAATATTAATAAGCTATACATGTAATAAATTATTAATAATTAATTAATAATTTTACATAATTATGAAATATCAATTTTGACTCAAAAAATAATTTTAAATTAAGAATAATTCTAATTTATTTTTTTCTTCTGGATTCAAGAACTGAAAGTACATCTCTCCAATCAACTCCTTTATGTAAAAGTGCAACTTGGAGATGGTAAATAATATCAGCTGCCTCACTTGCGATAGAGTCTTTCTCATTATCTTTGCAAGCCATAATAAATTCAGCTGTTTCCTCTCCAATTTTTTTTAAAATTGTATTACTACCTTTATTTAATAAGAAATTTGTATAACTACCCTCTTCTTGGGACTCTAATCTTTCTTGAATTAAGCTATACAATTCAGTACATTGATTTGATGGGGGAATTGAATTCTTTTGAATCTTATCAAAAAGAGAATTGTCTATTTCATTAAAAAAACAACTTCGCTCTCCTGTATGACAGGCACCTGAACCATTTTGTTCAATAGAGATAACTAAACAATCATTGTCACAATCAAATCTTATCCCTTTTAGGATTTGAGTATTACCACTTGTGGCACCTTTTTTCCAGAGTTCTGATCTAGATCTACTCCAATAATAAACAAATTTTGTCTCAAATGTTCTTTGCAGTGATTCTTTATTCATCCAAGCAAGCATTAGAATTGAACCGTCAAGCCAATCTTGAGCAATTGCAGGAATTAACCCATTCTTGTCAAAGGTTAGGTCTTCTAATGAAAAATTTCTCAAGAGAGTCATTATGATTCCTTTGTAGATTCCCAATTACTTTGTCTTACTAAGTTACACTCATTTATTTGTTAATGTCCATTAATTCTTCACAATTTACATGTAGTAAAACTTATGAGGACTTCCCCTGTTCACACAGGCAATGGCGTCATAAAGGACACTGTAGGTTTGTTCATGGTTATTCCAGATCTTTTACTTTTTGGTTTGCAGCAAAACAATTAGATAAGAATGGTTTCGTAGTTGATTTCTCAGACTTAAAGCCTCTTAAAGATAAGCTTGAGAAACAATTTGATCACACATTTCTAGTGAATAAAGATGATCCATTATTGAGAGAATGGGAAAACCTTCATAATCTTGATGCTCTAGATTTAAGAATTATGGAAAATGTTGGCATGGAGTTTACCTCCAAATTGATTTGGAAATGGGCAAACGAATATTTAAAAATTAAGGATAATGGAAGAACATGTTGCTGGAAGACTGAATCAAAAGAAAATAAATCAAATCGGGCTTCTTATGAGCAAATACCTGATTGGTTTAACAATTAATTATTTATTTAAATCAAATAGAAAATTTACTT
>MDSZ01068675.1_pt1 | contig 19969 bp, 19 predicted proteins | sample 811201 | NCBI WGS metagenome assembly MDSZ01 (sample SAMN05326647, study PRJNA326480) | marine metagenome | isolation source: seawater | place: Indian Ocean: North | collected 2010 | reverse complement strand
CTAATCCTGTTGTAGCATTAACAACAATATTTCTTCCAGATGCCATTGTAAGATCATTTCCATCTCCTACAATATATTCTCCTGTATCCGAGAATTGAATCTGTTTATTAGCTGCCATTAATAATGCACCAGCACTTGAATCAAGTCTAAATACTTCAGCTAATGTACCTCCAGTTTGGCCTTGGAATATAATATCAGCATTGTTTGTTTGTGCTCCAATTGTCCATGATCCAGAATTATTAGAGAAGTCTAATGGATGTGTTGCATTATCTTTCAATGTTACATTACCACCATCAGCATCTAATACAATATCACCTCCAACATCTGCTGTAAAGTTACCGCTTTCAGCAACAGTTAATGTAGTATGACTTGATTGTGCTACATTTAATGATGCAAAACTATCAGAATCATATGACCATTTTTGTTGTTGAGATGAACCAAATACTTCAAGAACAGAGTCAGGATCACTTACACCAATACCAACTTTACTTTGTCCAGCATTTACATATAACATATGTGTGTTAGAATCACTTTCAACTCTGAAATCACAGTCAATACTGTCTTCATTAACTACAACTTCACAAACGGTAGAGTTATTTACATCTTCTCCTCCAAGTGAAAGTAATGTATTTAATTGAGATGTTCCGAGAGTTCCTCCAGATTGTACATTAAATTCTACTTTACCACCAAAATCATTATTAGTGATGTCAGTTGATGTTACAACCATTTCAGCATAATTTGTTGATTCATTAGAGAATCTAATTACACCACATTGATCATCATCTGCTTGATTTGATCCGTCTTTTTGGAACATTAAAATAGCACCTAATGAATCATCATTACTGTTTTTAAGTTTTAATAATGGATTATTTTCAACTGCTGTTGTTTCAAATAATACAGTATTCGTAGATGTTGAGGCTGCAGCATCATTACGTATATGTAATAATGTATTTCCAACAGATCCTGAATTATCATTTACAATTTGAACTAATTCACCAGCGTTTGTTGAATTATTTCCAGTATGTGATACATGTAATAATTGTCCTGTAAGTTGGGTTGATGATGAAGAGATCCCAACAGATTTTCCTCCCGCAAGTAAATTAGAATTTACAGATAAACCTGTACCACTTGTCATTGAATTAACTAATACTTCTACACCAATTCCATCAACTTGTGTTGAATCAACTTTTAATGATCTTGATGCAGTTCCTGCTGCTGTATTCATATCAATTAATAAACCAATATTTCCCGCTGTTGTATCAGTAACAATACTTTGAGTACCTTGTAAGATATCAAAATCAAGTGATTGTGAATTTTCAGAACCAATTTGAAGACTTTGATTTGGTTGACTATATCTAATGAATTTTGTTTCATCATTCGCTCCATCTCTCGCAATAAAATCAAATCCGGCTCCATTAAGATTTGCTTCTGTATCTAATTTGTATAAATATCCTGAAACAATGTAATCGGATGTTGCAGTTCTTGCTGTTTCACCTGCATTTGCGTCGCGAATGACAAGAGATGATCCGGCGCCAGATTGAGAAACTGTTACTTGATCATCACCAGATATTGTTGCAACAACTTGATACATTACATTATTTAACGATGATGATTGGTTATTAGATAATTTTAATCCTGTAAGTTTAATATAATCTCCATTACTTAATGTAGATGTTAAATCATTTGGTGTAATAATTGTATATTCATTATTAGCGGCGTCACTGCATCTTACTGAAGAAATTTGTTCGGAAACAGTGCCTATCATCAAATTAATATCACCAACAGTTAATGAACTTGTATTTTTGAGTGTTGTAGTTCCTTCTACATCAAAATTACCATCAACAATTAAATTACCTGGAATACTTACTACAGGAGGGTTAGTGGTTCTACCGAGTCTGATTTGATCAACTGCTGTTGTATCCGCGCCAACACCAATTGCAACAGAATTATCAAAATCTGCTAATGCACCTGCACCAATTGCAATTGAACTTACATTTGCAGCATTTGCAGCCGCACCTAATGCAATTGAATTAGATTGATTTGCTAAAGTTCCATGTCCAAGAGCAATTGAATTAGTACTATTAGCATTAGATGCTTGACCAATAGCAACTGAATTACTTTCATTTGCTAATGATGTTTGTCCAATTGAAATAGCATTAGCACGAGGAGCATTTGAAAGACCACCAACTGCGATTGCATTTGATCCACGAGCATTAGATGCTTGACCAATAGCAATAGCATTTGTTGATGTTGAATTAGCATTTGCACCTACTACAATTGAATTTACAGATGAAGATACAGTATTAGAACCGATTGCAATACCATTTACTTGTGCTGTATCAGCATTTGCACCAATAGCAATACCATTTACTTGACTTGCGAGAGATGTTGCACCAATTGAAATACCATAATTGTTTACAGATTTAGAACCTGCACCCATCGCAATTGCATTGAGAGCGGCAGAATTAGCAGCAGCACCTAATGCAATAGAGTTGACCTGATTAGCGAAAGATGATGCACCAAATGATACACCATTATTTTCATTTGCATTGGAACCTTGACCAATTGCAATACCATTAACAGCATCAGTTACTGCGGTATGACCGACAACAATACCGTTAGATGCAGATGCAGATGCAGATTGTCCCATTGCAATTGCACTTGTTCCTGCAGATTGCGTGGCGTAACCTAATGCAATTGAACTTCCTCCGATAGCATCAGGATGATCACCAATAGCAATTGAACGTAATCCAGATGCACGTGTATCTTTACCAATTGCGACTGCAGCTGTTGATTCTGAATCAGCATTAGCACCCATTGCAATACCATTTACTCCTGTTACACGTGATTCTGCGCCTAAAGCAATAGAATTAGTTTGATTTGCATTAGCATTTAAACCTACAGCAATTGCTCTACCATCAGTTGTAGATGATGAATCAACAGTTCTCGAATTAGCACCAATAGCAATATTGTAATATGCAGTAGAATCAGCGTTAGCACCAATAGCAATTGAATTTTGCTGATCTGTTCTTGTTGAAGCACCAATTGCAATACAATTTTGTTGAGATGCTGATGATGATTGTCCCATTGCAATTGTATTACTTTGTGTTGATTGTGCTCCGTTACCTAATGCAATTGAATTACTGCCAGTTGCGTCTGGACTGTAACCCATTGCGATTGAGTTTTGACCGGATGCACGACTGTCTCTACCAATTGAAATTGATTGAGATGATTCAGCATCGGCGTTCGCACCCATTGCGATAGCATTTGAAGAAATTGCTCTAGATGTACTACCAATTGAGATAGAATTTGTTTGAGATGCATTTGCAGATGTACCGAGTGAAATAGAATTGACATTATTTGAATTGGCGAATGTACCTATTGCAATACTATTTGGATAAGTACCTCCGCGTCCAGCAGATGTAGATTTACCAATAGCAATTGATAAATCACTATTTGCGTTTGCTGTTTCACCAATTGCAATACTTCGTATACTATTGGCATGGGCATCTGTTCCAAGTGCTAAAGCATTTTGTTGATTAGCAATTGAATTTCTACCAATTGCAATTGATTGCTCTTGGTTTGCTGATGCATTTCTACCTAATGCAATAGTATTTTGTTGATTTGCTAAGGCAGCAGAACCTAATGCAATAGCGTTAAGATTATTTGCATTTGATGCTGTACCAAGAGATACTGCATTAATTTGCAATGATTTAGCATTTCTACCAATAGCAATCGCATCGACTTGGTATGCGTTAGATGTTAAACCTAATGCAATAGAATTATTTAAACGTGCTAAAGATGATGTACCAATTGCAATAGCATTTACAGATGATCCACTTGAATCTGTTCCCATTGCTATAGAATTAATATAGTTTGCACGTGCATTGTATCCAATTGCGGTTGATTTTGATGCATGAGATTTAGCGGCAGAACCTAATGCAATTGCATTAGAGGCATTTGCAATAGATTGACTACCAATAGCAATAGTATCAGTTGATAATGCATCAGCACTTTGACCTAATGCAACAGAATTTATACCATTTGATACTGTACTTCTACCAATTGCAATAGAATCTACATTATTTGCAAATGATTGAGTACCCATTGCAATAGTATAATTACCAATAGAATTAGCAGCACGACCGATAGCAATCATATCTTTTTGATCAATACCAGTATGTGTGTTCGCATCCATACCAATAGATATAGAATTAGCTGCAAATGATTTTGCATTTGTACCTACAGCAATAGAATCAGAACCATTTGTAATAGATGTACGACCAAGAGATACTGCATTTGTAGCGTTTGCATTAGCACTATCACCAATTGATACAGATGAACGTTGCTTAGAAACTGCAGATGAACCGATTGCAATTGCATCCTGTGTACCGGATGTTGCAGCACTTTTACCAATTGCTATAGAATATAAAGATGATGCACTACTTGATTGTCCAATAGCAAATGCACCAGTACCAGATACACCAGCAGCCTTACCAATTGTAAAACTACCATCAATAGATTGTAAGAAACTAAGATAATTGACATATGTACCAGTTGCAAATGATGATAATGTAAAGTCACCTTGACTTGATCCAGAACCAGGAATATTAATTCTCCATTTGTCTTGATTATCTTGTCCGTTATCTGCAAAAAGTCCGATCGTTAATGCTTGATCATCAACATTTTGAGCAACTTTAAGTAAACCGAGAGTGTTATCCCATCCAATAGATACATCATTACCAGTTCCAGCATAAAAATATTTATCATCAGATAAATAGATATTACCCCACCCTTCAGAAGATGTACCTAATGTAGAAATACCTGCACCTGCTGAAGATTGAATAGATTGAGATACTTGAAGAACACTATATGCGACATCTTGATCAAAACTAAAGTTAGGCATAGTTACAGCACCTGTACTACTAATTGTAATAGCAGCATTTTGACCAACATTACTTCCAGTACCAATAAAGAGAGTATCATTACTCATATTTAATCCCATATAGTATTGAGCAGTTCCTTGTTCATCGAAAATAATTTTAGGATTACTTGCTCCGCTAATAGATTTTAATCTAAGACCACCACTTGCATCTACAACTAAATCATTTTTAGTAAATAATTGTAAATTACCAGTCGTACCATGGGGATATAATCTAGCATTACCGTCAGCATCAACGCTAGTCATTAAATTTACACCACTATTATCTAAATATTGATGAAATGTGTCACGTAAAAATGTTGAATTTCCAGAAACATCTAAGTTACCCGAAACATCAACATCTCCACCTGTTTTTTGAATAATAGTATCAACCGTTAATGTTCCATCAACAGTTACATTTTCACGAAATCTAGCACCAGAAGCATCTAAATTTGCGATAGTTGCTTTTGTACCTACTACTAAATTATTAATTTCTTGTGCGTCAAACACAAGATTTGATGCTGTAAAAGTACCTGATACCGTTAAGTTACCAGATATATCAGCACGGTCTTTGAGTGTCAATGAATTTGCAGAAATATTATTTAATACCGATAGGTTATCTTGAGTACCGATACTATCAGTAAAAATATCATGTTGTACAGAAAATGACATGTTTTATTTTAATATATAGTAATATATTAAAATTATTTATAAATTTAATTTAAGAATACGTGCAGACGGATCATTCACATCTTGCCATTTTGGCATCCAATAATATGGAATTGGAATAAAATTGTATATGTCTCTAAATGTTTTATAATAGAATAATGACTCTTCAGACATATAATGGTTTATTTTGCATAATTTAGCAATTTGCTGTGCATTATCAAATTCTTCTTGTGTAAATTTTTTAGAAAAATATTCTCTTATCCATTCTTGTATATGTTGAAACCATGGTTTTTCAATACTTCCAACTCCATCACTCAATGCTTCTTTTCTTCTATATAATATATTTTCAGGAATATACCCTTGAAAAGCTTGTCTAAGATGAAATTTCTCCATTCCATTTACTGGAAGTCTATAAATAGGTTCTATTTCAAAACAATATTTAATAAAATCTTGATCAAGAAATGGAACACGTAATTCCAATCCATGTGCAGCTGTACACCTATCTGCTCTCAAAACATCAAAATATTGTAAATCTTTGGTAATTCTTCTTGTTTCTCTATCAAAATCATCTATATTTGGGAAATTATGAAAGTATAAATATCCTCCTAAAATTTCATCTGCACCTTCTCCAGAAAATATAACAACATCTTCAAAATTATTTTTAATATATTCTGCAGCCATATACATTCCAACTGATGCTCTGATTGTAGTTATATCATACGTTTCAATATGTTTAATAACTTCAGGTATTTTTTCAATAGCATCTTTATATTTAATTATAATCTCATGATGATTAGAACCAATAAACTTTGCGACATCTTTGGCATAATTCAAATCAGTACTATCTTCAAATCCAATTGTAAATGTATTAATTGGCTTATCTGATAATTTTGACAAGATACTCGCAATTAATGAACTATCTAGACCACCAGATAATAAACATCCAATTGGTCTATCACTCATTAATCTCATTTTTACAGCATCTATTAGTTTATCACGTAATCCTTCTACAGAAAATTTAGTATTAAGATTTTGTTTAGGAATTGAATAATAAGATGTAAATCCATATGTCTCGTTATTCTTAATTTCTAATATATGTCCTGCTTTTAATTGATTGATTGGTCCGATTTTTATACCTTCCATTCCTTTTGCTTCAGACGCAAATATACAATTCATATCACTATCAATCTGATAGAATAATGGCCTAACAGATATTCTGTCAACAACAGCGTACATATTATTAAATCTAAAATCATATACTATGAATGAAAATACTCCATGTAATAATTTCACTGTTTTATGTATACCAAATTTTTCGTATAAATGTAAAATCACCTCACAATCCGAATCAGAACTTGTTTGCAAATTAAATTCTTTTTTTAATTTATCGCTATTATATATTTCTCCATTACATATTACATAGATATGTGATAATTCATTAATAAATGGTTGCATTCCACTATCTGATAAATCATTAATAGATAACCGATGAAATCCTAATGTAATAGTTGGATGACTATTTTTATAATCAACTTTTAGAGTGTTTATACTACTTTTATCAGGTCCTCTGTTTTTTAAATTATTAAATGCTTTTTTAATAACTTCTTGAGGAACAATCATAGTATTATTTAATAGAGCAAATATACCACACATTTTTAATATATTTCTTTATACATTTAAATTATATTAAAAATGTTATTTATTTATTTCACCTACAGTTTGCGTATATATAACATGGTTAATAGGTAAACCAGAATAAACATGAGAACCACGATGACCTAATTTATGATATAAGTTTCCATATACTTTACCACCCATTTGTCTGACTAATTCACAAAATCCATAATCTTCCGATAAATATACTCCATCTTTTACAAAACTTTGACATAAATCATATAATTTTTTTGGCAATGCTTTTTGATTATCAAAAGGTTGATATGCAGTTTCAGGATAATGTTTAATCATATTATTTATCATTTTTTTAGAAAACATTTGAAATCCACCTCCTATTTGAGATAATTCAACCCATCCGTCATTTTCTTCACATGTTTGTAAAACTTTTCGCGTGTCTGTAGGAGGAAAGTTAACGTTATAATTAAGTATAAATTCGTGCGCTTTATCAATATCTGTTCCATTATCTATCATTTCTTTCATACGATCAAAAAAGAATTGTTTAATTGGATAGACACTACCTACAATAATGTTTTCATTCTCTTTTTCTAATTCTACATATTTATCAATAACATTGTAAAGTATATCTACATAATCAGTAATATCTGAATCAATAAATAACATATAATCATAATCAGATTCAAGGAAAAATCCAATTAATTCATTACGACATCTATTTATTAATGATCCAGAAATAAAGTGAAATTGAATATCGTATTTATCTCTATAAACAGGATCTATTATTTGTCTTTCTTTTATTGTCCACATAGAATCTACAAATCCTAAATCTAAAGTTCTAGTATGTGTTGGTGTTGCTACAAAAACGCGTATTTTTTCTGTCATTTTTTAAATATTATATATAATTTTTTAAATATTATATATAATAAATGAGTTATAATAAATTATCTTCGGGTTACATTGATAAATATATAAAACCATTAAATGTTGAGAAGTGGAGAAATATTACAGGACATTTTGGAGGAGTTCCTAATGATTCTCATATTGATGAATGTCAAATTGAACAAATTTATGAAGATGGGGAAGGTCGTATAACTAATAATTGTAAACAATTCTGTAAAAATGATAGAAAAACAAAGGTTGTTTTTAAACGGTAGCACGTCCTTTGTCTAATTTCCAATCATTTTCTGGACGATCTACAGTTTCATTTCTTTCAATTACAGCGTCTATAATATAGGATTTCATTCCTATTTTTTTCATTTCACACGAAAGATTATTAATGTCTTTAGGAAAACATGTTCCGCCAAATCCTTTTCTACCATCATGTCCTGGAACCATACTATGACTTTGTCCAATTCTGTCGTCTCGTGTGGCAATATTTCTAATAACATCATAATCTAAACCAGATTTTTGACAAAATTCATAGATCTCATTGCAGTATCCAATTTTAGTTGCTAAGTATGTATTTCTAAATAATTTAATCATTTCTGCTTCCGAATTAGTGACAAAAGTTACATTATCATATTTGATCTTATTATTATAATGCGCAACATTTATCATATGTGTAATCTGTTTTTTAAATTCATCATCTTGTTGAGTTCCTTTTAGTCCAAAAATCCATTCAGGATTATTTATAAAATCATACTCAAAATTCTTTTCTGTTAAAAATTCAGGCATAAAATAACAATTAAGTCGTTTACTTGTACCTGCAGGTATTGTAGAACGTATTACAATAATTTTTTTATCTAAATCTACAAATTTAGATATATCTGATACGACAGATTCAACAATCTTTAAATAACAACTTCCATCTGTATTCATTGGTGTAGGTACTGAAATAAAAATGATATCACAATTAATACATAAATCATGTAATGTAGTTCCTTCTGGAACACACAATTTTGGATCAATATCATAACATAAAATTTCAATCCCTTCCGATTCTAATATTTTTGTTGCCTTGCCAACAAAACCGTTTCCAATTATTCCAATTTTCATATTTTATATAAATTTATATTTTTTAAATATAAATTTAAACGGAAACTTTAATAGTCGAATCTTTCCAAGCATCAGGAATATGTTTAGTACCACCATCATATGGTTGTGCATGTCCATTATCTATCATCATTTGATTCATATCTTGATGATTATAGTAAACGGTGGCTAATATACGTCCGTATTTTTCACTTTTTACATCTTTTAGTTCAACATTTTTTCCTAAAATTTTCTCAGATAGAAAATCACGGGCTTTTTTAGCAAGTTCTTTTTCTGCTTCTTCTTTTGATTTAATTTCTGGAGTATCAATACCATTAAGTCTTACAGAGAATCTATATACAGGCGAATCTTTAATTGGTAATTTATTAGCAATAGTAATTGTATCTCCATCATATACCTTAATCACTTTACCAGATTTAATAGGTACTACAAATGGTTGTGTATCCTTCCATTCAATATCATCTAAATAATTATCATCTTTTTTTTTACACATACATGAAAAAAACATTTTTAATTTTAAAATTTTAAAATTAAAAAATCAATTTTTGTTTATGAATAAAAATATAATACTCCATTAGTACATGGATTTGGATTTGTATGAAGCATTTTAAAATAATTTCCTATATAAATAATATTAGGGTTAATATCATCATATAAATACCATTTTTTATCTTTTCTAAAAAATGTGACATAATGACCACCATTCACACTGCCCATGTGTATAATAATTGAATTAAGATATAAAATACGATTGCTTTTAAGAGTTATTTTTTGAGTAGGGGTTATTCGTGTATATATTACAGACGAATCAACAGGATTAGCCCTTTGCGCCCAGAATACTATATATGGAGAATCTATAATTGTCATATATGAGAATTTACGTCTATAATATTCAACCTTATTATTTTTTTCAAGTTTAAATAAGTTATCATTACTTAACAATCCTGAATCTGTAAACTGTTTCAAAAAATAATATATTAAGTTATTTTTATCGCTTTTATTTATTAATAAAAATGGGTCAATAAATATTACAGGACTTGCCTTTCTATCATGTATTATACTTGTTTGGATTAATTCCTTTTTTGTAACTGAAGATGATATATTATTTGTTACAAAGTTTATATTTTTTGTTTTAGCGATATTATTTATATTAAAAATTGTAAATAAGTATATTAAAAACTCACCTGCTTCTTGTTGTCCTGATTTTCCAAAATTAGGCATTCCATCAATACGACATAATTTTAAAAGTTTTTTAAAATGATCACACGATTTTATATTGTTAGTGTGTCTTATTGATATACAGATTTTTAATATATACTTTTGTATTATATTTCTTATTTTTTCACAATTTTTTGAGATATTATTGTTATGTTTAATATCACAACATAACATGTAATTATGTATAAAGTTATCAGGAATTGCTAGCAAAGAAAATAATACACAATCGGAATAGCAACTAGTACCATCATAATTTAACAAACCATGTATTTTTTTAATATTTACATCTATTGTTAATAATCTATCAATTTCATTTTTCACACGTAATTTTGTCATATTGATATTTAATTTATCTATTTAATATTTTAAATAAATAATATTTTAATGAGAATAAATTACATTAGATTTTGTTATCAATAAAAAATAGATACGAGAATGTAATTGTCATTAACAAACAATCTGACATATCGTCTTGTTTCTTTTTTAATTTAACTTGAGATAATGTCTCAGTATCATTTCTTAAATGTAATATCTCCATGGCTTTTTTAATTGCCCATTTTTTACGACCAGGTTTGGTTTTTCTTTCACATTTAGGTGCACCTAAAATCTGAGTTTTATGGTATGCAGGAAATTCTATTGTATTTTTAAAATCTCTATAATTAACTAGGAAATAACTTTGGCAATGTTGTCCTAATTTAACAGCCATGCTATTATTTTTTTTCCTTCCAAAACTCATCTGTTGTTCAACAATAAATGCGTCACATTTATCCCAATATTCACGATATTCATCTAATACGTCTTGCATATTAATAAATAATCTAGGATCAAAATATTTTTTTGGATCACAACCATCTGTTATATCTAGATTTCGTAATAAAATAACCTCACTACACATATATAATTCATCTAATAGTTTTGAAAAGTCTTTACTTGGAGTTCCGTCTTTATTATAACGATTTTTCACAGGTACATTTTGAATCTGATTTATCTTAGTTATATCAACTTTTTCAATAATAAATGCAAAATTTTTTTTTCCAATATCAAATGATGCTATAATACTTGTCATTTTAAATATATAATTATATATTTAAAACATAGTTTTAGACTTTTTTTATTATTCATTGTGATTGTGAGAGCAATATCCGGGATCTGGTACAAAAAATGGGCTCAATAGTCCTGTTCTTTTAGCAATATAGTATATTTTATCTAATATTCTATGAAATTCAGGTGTATGGCCAATAGATCTTGATTTACAATGCGCTAATTCATGTAATAAAACATACATAAGCATATTATCTTCATAATATTGGTTATTTTCATCTCTCATACAAATATGAACACGTTTTTTATTGATTGTATATGATTCATCATGACCATCAAAAGATAAATTATTTCCATCAATTACATTGTCTAAAGATAATTCTACGAGAATCTTCTCATCTCCTACTACAGGCATTCCTGATGCATCCATCATAGTTTTTTTGTCGATATCTTTCCTATAATTACTGAATACTTTTTTGACTTTTTCAACTAAGGAATCTAATTTATCATCTTGGTAATCTTCTTGAATTAATGTATTGCATTTCATACTACTTAATAATAATATAAAAACAATAATTAATAAAACATACATAAATATACGTAAACAATTAATCATTTTATTAATGATCAATAAAATAAAAAACTGATATTTTAAATATTATTATCTGAAAAATATAACAATGACATCAATTAATATAAAATCAGTTCTAAATGAATATATAAAAAGTCAAAAAAATATATCTATATTTGAAAAGAATATACTAAAATACGATGAATCATTAATAAGAACTATTTTGTATGAAATCATAATTGATATACAAAATCAAGTTGAATTAAAAACAATACTTGCAAAAATTAAGACAGGAGACTATATATGGAGTAACGATGAATTTAATGATATAAAACAAACAATTGTTGAACATGATAATTTCATTTTGTGTCCGTTTGAAGTTGATGAAGGTGTTCTAGAATGTAACAAATGTGGTAGTAAGAAAACATTTTCATATTCTAAACAAACACGATCTGGAGATGAATCTACTACAGTCTTTGCTACATGTGTTCAATGTAAATCTAGTTGGAAAATTTAAATAAATTATTATATATATATAAATATATAATAATGAGTGATGATGAATATTATGAATCTGAAGGTGGATATGAATCTGAAGGTGGATATGAATCTGAAGGTGGATTTGGAGATGATTTAGAAATAACAGGCGATTTTCGTGATGAAATGGATTCTGAAATGGGTTCTGAAATAGGATCTGAAATAGGATCTGATGATGAAGGTGAAACCACACAAGTAATTGAAAAAATCCAGAAAAAACCTGCATTAAAAATAATAGAAAAAGATATTTATACAATAAGAGAAAAATACAGAAGAAATGAATTAAAAACAGATTTTGATTTGAAAGAAGTTGAATGGGCTAGAGTAGAACAAAGTACCTCCGAAATATCAAACATAAAAAAAAATTGTACAAATAGTATTCAAACTAATTTTGATAAAATAGTAGATCTTAAGATATTTATATTGTGTACAATATACAAAGAATTTACTATAATACCAGAAACATTATTGAAAAAATTAGACATTAATTCTTCGGGTAAACAGGATAATATATTAATTAATATAAATAATTTATTAGGAAAATATAGTATTTTAGAAACAAAAAATCCAATTGGAATATTATATGGATTTTTATTAAATACTGTAAATATATCTGATGGAACTATTAAGTCTTACGATAAATTAGGAGATGATGGTAATTTAACTCCATTAATATGCTCTATTATTAGCGAATTATATACGATGTTTAAGTCCAAATATCCTAAATTATCTGATATTAATCAACATATATTTGCTGAAAAAAGTGTTAAACAAATAGTAAGATATGCACGATTTATGAAAAATAAAATGATGATAAAATAATATTATTTAAAATTATAATCATCTATAATTAAAAATGGACGACGATAAGACGTTGAAAATATTTCAAACTATAGTTAAATTTGTAACATCTTTAAATGAATGCTTCGGATCTAATCAAAAATCACTACAATTATATTGTAGATTGTTAAGAAGGACTACAATTGTCCATGAGGATGCAATTAAAAAGCATATTGACATATTTAAAAAATTTGTTGTAGATAACAATGAAAATATATTAAGTAAAAATATTAACTTTAAAAATGATACTTTAAAATATTCTGACAGAGTTTATATTAATATGCAGAACATATGTAAGAAAGCAGATAAAGATAATTTAGACATTATTTGGAAGTATCTATTAACATTATCTGCATTATTAAATCCTAAAAGCAATGCAAAAGAACAATTGAAAAAGAAAAAAGAAGCAGTTGAAAAATTAAAAGAAGGAACTCAAGATGGTTCAAATGAATCAAAATTTATTAATGATTTAATGTCAACCGTTGAAAATAATGTTGACACAGATAATGATAATCCAATGGCTGCTGTATCCAGTATGATGGGTTCTGGTGTATTAACAGGATTAATGGGAAATATGAATGATGGATTAAAATCAGGTGATCTTGATATGGGAAAACTCATTGGTTCTGTACAAGGAATGGTTGGGAATCTAAATAATGAAATGAAATCACAACCCGGTTATGAAGATAATCATGAAATGTCACAGATGATGAATCATATGAATGGAATGATGTCAATGATGAGTCAAATGACCTCTGGTTTATCTAATAAAGCACAAGAAAGCGACAGCGCTCCAGATATTAAACAATTAGAATAAATAGTATTATTGACATTATTATATTTAAAATTGATTTTTATAATAACATTATATTAAAAATATAATAATGTCAACAATACCATTTATGAGATTTCATATTGATAGGAATTTAGAAAAAATATTGAGATGTGGTAAAAAATGTATTTGTTATAATAACATTAAAAATGACCACTTAAAATTTAAAAATAATGATATAATTAAAATATTTACATATTCTTTTTACAGGGATAAAAAATGGTGCTTTACTAATTATGATGGTACAAAACAATTTAAATATTTTGAAAAATGATTTTTTAAAAATACTCTTAAATATTTTTAAAAAATGGTTGAAAATCAGAAAATAATCTTCATAGAAGGTAATATTGGTTCTGGAAAAACAACATTATTGAATAGAATTCCAGAATTTGTAGATAATTGCCAAGTAATATTGGAACCAATAGATAATTGGACTAAATTGACAGATTCTGATGGTAAGAATATTCTTGAACATTTTTATACAGATATGGAAAAAAATGCATATGCATTTCAGAGTCTAGCATTTCTTACAAGAACCCAATCATTGCAAAAAATTGATAAAACAAAAAAATATATATTTGTAGAACGTTCTATACATTCTGATAGAAATATTTTTGCTAAAAATTGTTATATGTCTGGAGTAATGTCAGAAATACATTATAATCTCTATAATGAATGGTTTAAATGGATGGAAAATATGTTAAATCTTAAAAATACTCATCATGTATATCTAAGATGTGATCCTGAAATCTCTTATGAACGTGTTCAAAAAAGAAGTAGAGGAGAAGAAAATACAGTTGAACTATCATATCTTAAAGATATCTATAAACGTCACGAAGAATGGCTAATGAAAGACAATAAAACAGTTGTATTAGATGCATCTACATCTTTTAATGTAGATGATGATGAAATGAAACAATTGATAGTTAAATTAATCGCAGATAACAATGCTTATACATTAAATTATATCATGTAATATTATTTTATGAATATAAAATAATATTTAATAAATATAAATATGAGTGATAATGAAAGTAGTTCAAGAGGTATGATTACTAAGATATGGGGACCACCTGCGTGGGTCTTTTTACATTCTATTGCTGCTGGTTATCCTGAACATATAAAGACTCAAGATGATATGGAGAAAAAAGAGTGTACTCGCCAATTGTTTCAATGTTTAGGAGATACATTTCCATGTAAATATTGCAGAGAATCATATAAAAAATTTATTGGAAAAGACTATTATCCATTAGATGAAATTGCATTATCAAGTCGTGTTAATTTATGTAGATGGTTGTATAATATTCATAATTGCGTTAATTATAAATTAGGAGTACAATTATGTGATATTCCAACTTTTGAAGAAGTTTATGAAAAATATGATAAATTAGCAGCAGCTTGTTCAAAAACACCAGAAGAAGATAAAACTAAAAAAGAAACTGGGTGCACGGTACCTGCGTCTGGAAAAGCAAAAGAATGTTTAATTACTATCAAAGATAAAAGTGGTAAATTAATTCAATCATGTGGAATGAAACCAAATGTTTCTCATGATATATTATTAAAATTCTATAGAAATGAAGAACCAATTATTATATATGATAAAAAATTAAAATTATCTGATTTTAATAATATGAAATCATTTACTGATAATATGGAATACTTATATGTATTATTTCCGTTAGAAACGTCGCCATCTGATGAAAAATATAATAAATTACCATGTCTAGATAAAGTTTTAATAGAATCATTTAAACATGATCATAAAATTCAAGAAAATTTTGAAAAAGTAATAAGAAATATATGTAATGTTTTAGGATATAATGTATCATATAATTTTACAACTTATGAAAAATATTGGGATTCTGTTTATTCGTTTAATGATACTTTCAAAAAAAGAATATGCGAATCTACGAAAATATTACATAAAAATGTAAATTTATTAGATACATGTAAAAAAATTTTAAAAGATTGTTAAATTATAAATAATGATTAGATTCAAAACGCCTATTACTATAACACAAAACGCATGGCATAAATTAAATAATATTGTTAAAAAAAACAATAATTATGCTTTTTTGTTTTCTGCTAAAGCAGGAGGATGTAATGGATTTAACTATGATTTAAAACCAATTGCTGAAGATAAGTTTTATGATATTCTTAACTATAATATAAAACCAAATACTGATGATATATTTTATGATGAACATTATCATCCATGTGTGTTAAAAAATAATAATGCGCAATTATTAGTAGATCCTATCTCAGAATTTTTATTATTAGGGACAACAATAGATTATATAAAAGAAGATTATAACAACAATATATATGAGAGTAAATTTGTATTCACACCTAATAAAAAAATGGCAACTACATGTGGTTGTGGAATTTCATTTAATCCTAAAAATTAAATATTTATCATATAAAAATGAAAGAAATCGGACCAGAAGATTTATTAATATTAATGAAAAGAGGGGCGAAATTATTTAATGGATTACCTGAAAAATATCAAAAATGTGCTATCTCAAAAACTGTATATTATAAGAATATTGAATTTGAAAAATCTCTCTTAGATAAAAATAATAGTATAGTAATTGTTTATTGTGCTAACTCAACATGTTCTGCAGGACATACATTTGCGAATAATCATTTTAAAGATTTTAAAAATCTGTATCATTATTCTGGAGGTATGTATGAATGGTTATTGTTAAACAGAACAAATAAAAATAAATATAAAATAAGAGGTAAATGTAAGATGAATGATTTCAAACATTGGACAAAATTATAATATAGAGTATTTCTATAACATATTTTTAATATTATTAACAATATCAGTATATTGCTATCTTGCGTTCTTTTTATACTAAATTTTAATAATAATTTATTATTAAAATTTATACAGGGTTTACATAATTTGTATCGTATCTTTCTTTATGAAATTTCCAAAATTCTTTTGATCCTAATCTAAATCCATTTGGAACTTCATCTGGATTTGCTTTATACCAAAATACACAATCTTCTAATTTATTACTTGTACTACTATTATGTATATATAATGCTGTATAATCATCTGTTACTTGATCCATAATTTCACAAAACATCGAGAAATCTGGAATAATACCAGCATAATTTTCCCATAATGATCGTCTATTTTTAAGATTAGGTTCTCTTAATATAAAAACACCATCGATATTTGTACGAATTACTGGTTTTACATCCATACAATACTGGAGACTTAAAATAAACATCATTTTCCAATGCCTTCCATTTTTGTATAAACCTTGAAATAAAGGCTTAGAAAATAGACGAGGATCATCTGTACAATCATCTAATAATAATATTCCCCATGGATTTTCCAAATGATTTTTAGAAATCTTTTGTCGTTTGATAAAATCTTCTATTTTGTCTTCTTCTAATTTATTGTATACAAAACTACTTGGAAACATACGACTATAATGACCATTACTATCTTCTGTACCAGACATTACCATTCCTATTGGAAAAATATGTCGTTTTTGATATAATAATGATGTAATTAGTGTAGTTTTACCAGTACCAGGTTTTCCAATTACAACAATTTTCGATCCACCTTGATTCGGATCATTCATTTTTTCAAGTGAAGGTGCAATTAAATCTGAAGTAAATTCACGGATTCGTAATTCAGTTGTTTGTTCAGACATGACTCTTTATAAAATAAAAATATTTATTTAAATGGTTTATTTATAATTTTTATTTATATTTAATATAAATTTATCCCAATTATCTCGCATCAATTTTTTATCTATAATAATTTGTGGCGACGTTATATAATTAAAATCATATATATCCTTTGTTATATCAATTTTTTTGTTAGAGAATTCAAACCCATCGATATCATGTATAGTTGAATTTTCATAATGTATATCTGAAGATGTAATTGTCTTAAATATAATTCCAATAATAATTATTGACAGCAATTTTTTTAATTGTTTAAATGTGAGATTATATTTATATTTTTTATCGATTATATAATTTTCAACTAGAATATTTTTAACACTCTTTTTTTTTATAGAATTCCAGTTATCTTTTTGTTGATTATCTAACTCTTGCTGAGTAATATCAAATAATTCTCTTTTTTTTATCTTATCTTTGTTTGATAATAATCCAAATTTATTAAATAATACATTATATACTTCATTATATAATGTTTCAGAATTTTTAGATACATCTATCTTATAACTAAATTCTCGTCCTTTATAGTTACAACATAAGAAATTTTTTGTTATATAAGTCCCGTATGGAGTTTTCCCATACGCTAAGTCTTCTAAAATATATTTCCAAAATGTATCTTCTGTATATTTACAACATTCTAAAAAGATCGGGTACAATAATTCGTCCTTTACCATTTCATTTATATATATGCAATTATACTTTTATATAGAATTATACTATTCAAAATTGAATTTTTATTTTATTTTATTTTATATTAATAACTATGAAACTATATCTACGATGCCATAATAATGATATTACAGTAGAACATTATCGTTCTGTATCAGAAAATTCCTCAGGAACTTCATATAACTATGATTCAGGAATTGATTTGGTAATTCCGAATGATATTACTATTCCAAAAAATGCAAAGGGATATAAAATTAAACATCATATTTCATGTAAACCTTATGAAAAACATGGTTATTTCCTATTTCCACGTAGTAGTATTTCTAAGAGTCCTCTAAGAATGTCTAATAGTGTAGGTATTATTGATTATGGTTACAGGGGTGATATTATTGGGTGCGTAGATAATATTGGAGATACTGATTTTACTATTGAAAAAGGTACACGACTATTTCAAATATGCTCTCCAGACCTAAAACCAATTAATCTTGTTGTTGTTGATGAATTTGAAAATGATGAAAATAATGATAGAGGAGAAGGAGGATTTGGAAGTACTAATTAATAGATATAAATAATTTATATATTATAATATATAAATTATATAATACATTTAAAAAGACGTTATTTTATTCTAAAATAATGGAAAGACATCAAGTTTTAAAATTATCAAAAGCACAACAAATGATTGATATAAATAATAATCAAGTCAATTTTAGACTTCGATTTGATGTAACCTCAAAAGATCCAAGTGTTCCTTTTAAAGTTTTGGCTACAACTCAATCTCAATTAGATAGTCCTGATTATCAAATGAATTTTAGAAATGTTACTGATGGTAAAATTTCAGGAAATATTCTTGCAGATAAAAATAAATTAGAAAATTATCTGTTAATTTTAAAAAGTGAGGATGAAGTTGATGTAAAAATAGATTTATATTTACAACCATTAGATAAAGATGGAAAAGATATTGAAGATAAAAAACAACAATCTGATCAAAAAGTTAATAATAATGAAAACGAGGACGACAATGAAGACGAAAATGAAGACGAAGACGAAGACGAAAATGAAGAAATAGAACGATATGAAAATAATGAAGAGAAAACTTTTTTCCAAAAATATTTTACTCTCAATAATTTTCTGATTTTTATCGCTGTTATTGCAATTATTTATATTATATATTCAATGCTTTCACCATCAAAAAAAGAAGAAAAAGTCGAAAAACAAAATACAGATAATAATTATGAAATGAATAATAAATTGCTTATTGAAAATCACAGTAATAATCAACCCACGAGAGGTCCTCCACCTGTAAGAGGTCCTCCACCTGTAAGAGGTCCTCCACCTG
>MDSZ01139423.1_pt1 | contig 19972 bp, 14 predicted proteins | sample 811201 | NCBI WGS metagenome assembly MDSZ01 (sample SAMN05326647, study PRJNA326480) | marine metagenome | isolation source: seawater | place: Indian Ocean: North | collected 2010 | reverse complement strand
CAACCAGACTTTGAAACTTTTGAAAATAGATACCAAAGAGCTTTTTCTCCTATGTTTATTTCACAGGATATGGGAACTAGACATAATTTATTTAAAGTTACTGCACTAACTGATGGTTTAGGTCCAGCTACTCAATTTAAAGTTTGTATACAAAATATAAAACCTTCAACTGACCCACAATACAAATATGGGTCCTTTGACTTGATCGTAAGAGATTTTAACGATACAGATATAAATCCAGTTATATTCGAATCTTTTACAAATCTTAACTTGGATCCAAACTCTTCACGATATATTTGCAGAGTTATTGGTGATCAAAAAGTTCTGTTTAATTTTGATGACACGGAAGATTCTCAATCAATAGTTGTTGAGGGGGAATATTCAAATAATAGCAAATATATTAGAGTTGAGCCTAGTGATCAACTTAAGATAGGACAAATACCTGATGAAGCAATTCCATTTGGTTTTAGAGGTCACTACCACTTACAGACGTCAGGATCATCTCTATCTCTTCCTGTTGAGAGTAATGAACTAATATCGTCAGGTACCATTGGAGATAAAATTGTACAACCTCCGATTCCAATGATTCAAAAACTAACAATAGGAACTGGTACTAGGACAAAAGTAAATTCTAACATTTATTGGGGACCTCAATTTACAAAAATTCAATCTACTTTAGACCCTAACAAATCTTTTACAAATACAACATCAATTAATAATTTTACAAAATATTTTGGTGATTTTAGAACAGACGTTGCAAATATGTGGGTAGGTGATAACGAAGGAACAGCCAATAACAAACATTTAGGTATTTTAGATGCTGATGTATTTAATCTTAACATGTTTGCACTTGACAAAGTAAAAGTTGTTACAGGATCAGATACAAAGGCAGATCCACAAAAATGGTCAGACGCTGTATATGTTAGAAATGGAAGTATCACAAATGATCCAAATAGTGCTTCAAAAACCAGAGCTTTAAAGGTATCTGATTTTGAAAAAGTTGCCAATAGAAAATATGGAAAGTTTACTTGTTTTCTTCAAGGAGGCTTTGATGGAGTAAATATATTTGATAAAGAAAAATCAGAATTATCAAATGTTGCTGCACATAGAGAGTTTTCAAACGAATCTACTCAAGGAGGAGTAAACGGGCCAACTGTTGCTGCCTATAGAAAAGCAATTGATATTATGGCAACTGATGCTGATGTTGATATTCAACTATTGGCAATACCTGGTCAAAGAAACCAAGGTGTTTCTGACTATGCCATTAGCGCGGTTGAGTCTAGGTTTGACTCAATGCTTATTATGGATATTGAAGAAAAAGATGAATCCGATGCTATTGTTACAGGCTCTATCCAAACAGTAAATGTTGGTAAAACAATTGATAATCTTAAAAATAGAGGATTAAATTCTTCTTTTGCTGCAGCTTATTTTCCTGATGTTATTATTAGACACCCAGACAAAGCTACAAACCTAAGGGTTCCACCTAGTGTTGTTGCTTTAGGCGCTTTTTCTAAAAATGACACCCTTGGTCAACCTTGGTTTGCTCCTGCGGGCTTTAATAGAACATCTTTGGGCAACGTCATTGAAAGTACAATGGTTCTTAAACAAGACAATCTTGATTCTTTATATGATACAAAAATTAATCCAATCACTTCGTTTTCAGGGACAAGCCTTGTTATATGGGGTCAAAAAACATTACAGCAAGCTGCTAATGCTCTTGACAGAGTTAATGTAAGAAGGCTTTTAATTGAAATTAGAAGGCTTATTAGAAATGCTGCAAACCAAGTAATTTTTGAACCAAACAGAGAAGAAACTTTAGTTAAGTTTAGAAATCTTGTAAATCCAATTTTACAAAATGTTCAAGATAATCAAGGATTAACTAGATATAAAGTAGTTATTGATACAACAACTACGACTCAAGCAGATGTTGAAAACAATACTATTAGAGGTAAAATATTGTTGCAACCTGCTAAAACCATTGAGTTTGTAGCTCTTGATTTTGTTGTAACAAATAACGGAACAGAAATTTAAGTGAAAAATTAAAACAAGCTAATATTTATAAAAGTAAACAAATTATCGGAGGATAAAAAATGGCTGAGACTCTTTCTGTGGTAGACATGCTACCAAACAAATTTGAACCAAAAAGAAATTATAGATGGGTTTTTTCTATTGAAGGAATCGATGCGTTTCTTATGAAAACTGCTGCGAGACCTTCTTATACAATTGCAGAAACAACGCTTCAATTTATTAATTCTAAAAGATACCTTGCAGGAAAACTAACATTTGGTACACTGTCAGTTGCATTGCACGATCCAATTGCACCATCAGGCGCACAGCAAGTAATGGAATGGATTAGAACACACGCAGAATCTGTGTCCGGAAGAACTGGATACGCAGATTTCTATAAGCGTGATTGCCAAATTAAGATGCTTGATCCTGTTGGAACTGTTGTTGAGCTATGGGATATAAAAGGTGCATTTATTACAACTGCAAACTTTGGAACCTTAAGCTACGATGATGAATCAACACCTTCACAAATTGACCTAACACTGAGATTTGATAATTGCGTTCTTCAATACTAAATTAAATTTTACATAAAACGCAGATATTGTTATTATTTATTAACAAATAAAAACATGAGGAAACATGAGAGAGTCTAATAAAATTTTTTCACAAGGTGTTAGTAACGAAGCAGTATCACAAAATGTTAGAAATGTTGCAAAAGATGATTTTAACTGGGAAGTCCCTGTCGAATTGGTTCCTGTACCTTCCGAAGGTAAGGTTTACAGTCAAGAGACGGGGCTTTTTAATATTAAAGGGTTAGAAATCAAAGCAATGACTGCAAGAGAAGAAGACATTTTAACTAGTAGAGCATTAATTAGAAAAGGAACTGTTGTTACAGAGCTTGTAAAGTCATGCTTAATTAATAAAAATGTTGATGTTGGAAGTTTATTAGTAGGTGATAGAGATTCTTTAATGGTATCAGTTAGAATCACAGGCTATGGAACAAGCTATAACGCAACTGTTGAGTGTCCAACTTGCGGAACAGTTCACAAGGATCACACTTTTGATCTTTCTGAGCTTGGTATTAAAAGACTAGAATTAAATCCTGTTTCTGAGGGTATCAACGAATTTGAATTTCAATTACCAGTTTCAAAGAAAACTGTTGTTTTCAAATTTTTAACAATAAATGACGATATGCAATTAACACAAGAAAGAGAAAGAAAGAAAGCATTGTTTGGCGGTGATTATATTGCAGGCACAGTTACAGAGACCCTAGGTGCACATATCGTTTCGATTGATGGAATCAGAGACAGGTCCAAAATTAGCATGTTTATTAATAAAATGCCTGCACTTGACTCTTCTAGGCTAAGAAGTTTTATTAAGAGGCACAAACCCGGCCTGGATATGTCTGTTAATTTACACTGTAATAATTGTAACTCTCACAATCGAATAGACCTTCCGATAGGGATCTCTTTTTTTTGGCCTGCCTGATAATTTTCGAGAAATAGCCTTAGAGCAATTTTATTTTTTGCAAAAAAACCTAGGAATGTCATATACAGAAATTAGAAATCTTCCTGTCAGATATCGAGAGTGGTATATAAATAGAATTATGGAAGACTTTCAAAAAAGAAAAGAAGCATTAGAGCAAAGCTCAAACAGAGTTGAGCTTAAAAAGCCTGATGATCGTATTGAAAAAATGTATAGACAGTTTTCTAAGGAGTAGATTGCATGACTGATTTTGAAAAAAAGATGATTAATGCGATGGAGGCGCAAACAGCATCCAATAACAACGTTGCAAGTGCTATAAAAAATATGGATGATCGCCTTAAAAAAATGGAAAAAGGGCGTGGCACAACTACAAAAGATGGCTCAACTTCAACTTATTCATCTAGGGGTGCCGGTTCTTATGCATCTGCACTTACTAGGCTTGATGAAGGCACAGCAGGTATATTTAGAAATTCTTTAACAGACTACATTGAAGCCGGAGTTAGGCTTTACGGTGGGCTTATTGATTATGGTTCAAGTGAGCTTGAAAATAGAGCTGCTGTTACCTTTAAGCTTCAGGGTGAAAGGCTTACAGACCTTGCATTTGAAACACAACAATATATTGGTAGCAAATCAATCATGGGTGTGTTTGGTAGTGCTGAAGATGCAAGAGAAGAACTTGCAGCAATATACGATGCAAACTCATATTATCTAAATAGAATTGGAGAAGATTACAAAAAATCTGATGATGCCGGATTGCAGGTTATGGCCAATTCTTTAATTGTAAAGAAAGCTTTAAGAATTAATCAACAAGACTTTGCAAAGATCATAGAGAATCAAATGGCCAGCTCTAAGAAAGTAACAGAGCAAGTCTTTCAAGAAATAGCCTTTTATGCAGGAGAATATTCAAATAGAACTTCTGCGAGTATATTTCAAATTACAAATCAATTAACAAGAGCTGTTTCTGATTTTGATACATTTGGCGGCGCTTCTGTTGAAAGCTTAGGTAGACTTGCTGGGTTTATGGGCGAACTTAAGATGGACACTGAGTCTGTTGCTGGTCTTATAAAAAGAATGCAATCATTTGAAGGTTCTGTTCAAATTGTTAGAGATTTGGCAGGTGCATTTGGTGCTGTTATCGATCCTGCAAAGTTAATGGGTGATGCTATTAATGATCCTGCAGAAGCCCTTAACACTATTAGACAATCGCTTTTCGATGCAGGTCATAATTCTGAATCGCTTGGTTTTAAAATTACATTACTTGCCAACTCTTTAAATGTTTCATCAGAAGCAATGAGAAGGTTTCTGAATGAGGAAATTGATGCACAACAAGTTTTAAATAATAGTGTTAAAGCTACAGAGTTTTCTACAAACGCTGCAAGCAAAGTAATTGAACAAACACAAAAGCAAATAGTTGATACACGGTCTGTTATGGCCACAGTCAAAGATATCGCAGAAGCAAAGTCTGAGTCTGTATTTCAAGATACTTTTAAATCAATAAATCAGTTTAGATCTGACCTCAATCAGTTTATATCAAATAATGCTGGCGACATTATGGATGCCATCGGACAAAGCGGTGTTGAAGACTTTGGAAAAGCTTTAAATAAATATACTTTAGGCGCTAGTGAAACAGTAAGAGCACAAGGAAAACAAGAGCTTGATGCCTTGCTTGAAGATGAAAATTTCTCTGATGCTATGAAACTAAAGATTAAAAATCTTAGAGAGAACTTAGATATGTTTGGTGAAGAGCAACTAGCCAACTATAATAAGCACTTAGAGGAATCTCAATCAATAAAATATACAGTAGATTTTGACCCTGAACAAATTGAAGCAACGTATAAATATTTAAACAAGTCTGATGAAATTGAAACCTTTCACAATACATTTAATTCTCACTTTGACTATGTTAGACAAAATAGTGATTCTAAGTTTATGGTTGATGTAAAAGCAGCTTATAAAACTTTTCGAGACGAGATTGGAAAAACACTTCCTTCAATGCAAAACTTTTTAACTAAAAGCAAAGAGATAGGAAATATCGAAGTTAACTTTAAGATACTTAGCGGTGAAAAAGAAATGAGCTTAGAAGAGTATAAAAAAGAGCTTAAAGTAGTATCTGAGCTTAAGACGGAAAGCGATCCTAATAAAATGCTTAGCGATAAAATAGATGATCTTATAGATGCAGTAACAAATAATAAACTAGAAAATGTTAACGTAATGAATGAAATAGTCGCTGAAGTTGCCTTAGGCAAAACTATCACAGATGAGTTTAAAATTATTTCTCAAAATTCAACAGTTGAAGTTTTACAAAAGCTAGGCGTAATATAAAAGAGGTTTAAAATGAAGTATGAAAAAATATTAACAAAAAAGTTTTTAAATTATTTAAGTAAAATTAAAAAAGACAAGACAACTATTGATAAAGAGGAAAAGTTTTTTAATAAATTTAAAAAAGCAGTTGAGAACATTAAAAAAGAATAGTTATTATTAATAAAGGTAAATTTATGTCTACAAGAAAAACACTTAAAGATTTTTTTAGATCACAAGGATCTGTACAAAATTCAATTTCAATAAACCCGACTGATTCAAATGGAAACAGTGAAATTGATGAAGGTGATGATATTGGTCCTGACGTAGAATCTGAGCAGCAACTTCTTGATCTTGACGATACTACAACAGGAATGCTTGGTGACTATGTTAATTTTTTAATGTCATCTTACGATCATCAAAACGGAACTTTTAACGGAACAGTTGCAAACTTTTATAGGCCTGGACCTCGTAATACAAGGGCACCTAATTCAAATCGAGGCAATAGAACACATAGTCCTTTAGGGGCTGATGGTTCTAATAAAGTGTTTGCAGACGAAAACAGCGTACTAGGGAAAACTTTGGTAAGATATTCTAACTCTAGCTATATTTCAAACCTTGATTCAATAGTTAAAAAAGAAGGAGATCCATTAAACAATAATTTGCTTGCGTTTGAAACTGAGCAAAGTACAAATACAGGGGCAACCTTTACCAACCGAGAGATTAACGAGGATGCTGTTAGAGAAACTTTAAATACATTCCAGGGTTATAATAGGTACTATCCTTCAAAAAATTCTGGTGATGGCTCTGCGTATGCAGAAAAGAACATAGCAACTTCAGAGTCTGTTGATAGTAACTCTCAAAAAATGTATAATACACTTGGTTCCTCTGAAACTAGTTTACCTGACATTAGAATAAACAATATTTTTAATTTAGTTCCTGATCTTTTAGAAGAATATACGGGTATCAAAAAGAATGATTTAACAAATAAAACATTGCTAGAAATTGAAGAATTTATTTTTAATAATGAAAACAACTCATCACTTACATCAAAAAATCTTAGATCTAATAAACAAAATTCTCTACCTGAAGACATAAAAAACGACGGCTTTCAAGAAAGAAAAGGCGACGTTATTTTAGATGAAAGGTCTAGCAAAGTTGAAAAAGGAGATTATTCTGATTTTTTAAATGAAAATCCTGAGTATATTATTTACCTAGGATCTGTTAGAATGATGATTGTTGTCCAGTTAATAATCGACTATTTTGAAGAAAACAACATTCCTAATAAAAAAACGACTGGGTATATTAATAGAATAAGAGGGACGTCTCAAACACCTGGAATAATTGATACAACTTATAATTATCAGGAGTGTTTAGAGGAGGGTCTTTCAATTTTATTTTTAAACAAAGACGGTGCTTTAAAAAGAAATAAATTTGAAGATGTAATTTCTAGTACACAAATTAGTGATTCAAAATACTTTTGGGTTGCCATGTTTAAATCGATAATTAAAGAATCAGATAGACTTTTAAATACTATTGAAAATTCTAGCTCAAAAGTATTTTTAAGACAATTTGAAAAATCAAGAATTGCTCAGTTTTCTAATATGGTTGCAAGAATCGGTGACATTGCTTTATTCAAAACAAACGGTGAAGGAATTACGTTTCAATCAGAGGAACCTTTTAGAACTTCTACAATTGATATTGATAACATGCCAAAAAATATTTTTAATATTAGGTCAAAAAACAAAACAAAAGACGGAGAACTTGCTTGGAAACAAGGGTCAACACCATCACTTTATATGATGCCTGGAAATATAAATAGAGCTGCTATTTCTTTAGGGTCCGGTCTTAAAGGAACAAATCCAATTAAGTCAGTACTTGCCCAAGGTTTATCTGATCAAACTTTTATAACGCCTGCTGAAGGTGATTTTGCTAAAATACCATCTTCACTTGTAGAAAAACTAGAAAACGATTTAGAGGCTTCTTATGTTCCTTTTTATTTTCATGACTTAAGAACAAATGAGATTATTTCTTTTCATGCTTTTTTAAATCAACTAACAGATTCTTTTAACCCGGGCTATAATGGAATTACTGGTTATGGAAGAATGGATCCCGTACAGCTATATAAAGGAACTTCTAGAAACATTAATGTAGGTTTTACAATTGCTGCTACTTCTAAAAAAGATTTTAATGAAATGTGGTGGAAAATAAACAAGCTTTTAACATTATTGTATCCGCAGTGGTCAAAAGGAACAAAAGTTTTTGATGATGTAACTTACAGTATGTTTACACAACCTTTTAGTCAAATAATAGAAGCCTCACCCATGATAAGACTTAGGGTGGGAGATGTAATAAAATCAAATTATTCCGAGCTTGCTTCTGCAAGAAAATTCGGAATTGGCAATGTAGACACTTTTATAAATGGAAGACCTGGCATATCTTTTGGAAAAGTCGTAGATGGTACTTTGCTTGCAGCTTCAATTGCAACTCGAGTCGTAAATGAAGTAAAAAATGTAGGAATTATGTCTTTATTTGGATCACCTATTGGATTTACACAGTTTGGAATTGATGCCACTGAATTTATTCTTAGAAGTGCAAACTCTAAAGTAGCTGACGCAGTTGCAACTTTAAGAAATACTAGATCTGCAAAATTTGGAGAAAAATTTGCATATAATAGTTTAAATCTAACAAATGAAAAAGGCGAAGCTTTGTTTAAGAAGTTTAAAAATCCAAATGTTTATAAAAAAGATGACGGTCCTAAAAGAGAAGACAAAGTAATAGTAGCAGCAACAATGCCTGATTTTCCCTATTGGTCACCTACTGATAACAGATATTTTCATTTAAAAACTTGTTTAATAGCCAAAATTATTAAAAGAGAAGAAATTGACAACGTTATATACTGGGTTGCTAGAATTGTTGATATTGATGCCCCTGAAAATATTATTGGAAAAGAAATATTACTAAGATTTGATGACTTTATACTAAGTCCAGAACACATGTTTTTAGACTTTTTAAAAGAAAAAGAGTTTATAACAGATTTTTTAGTTTCAAATAGTGATGAAGTTGACGAAGAAAAATCAGTAAAAATGAGAGAAGCAGGCTTTACAGAAGATGAATTAGATGTTTATAAAAGTTTGCTTGCTGAATCTGTATTTATGAGCCCTTATGCATCTGAACTAGGAACAATTGCATCTGCGGTTACAGGCGGTGAAACTCCAACAGGTAATCCAGTAACAAGAGCGTTTAATTCAACAAAAGGTAGGGGCCTTGCAGGTTTTATTAATAGCTTTTCTATTGATTTGATACCTGAAGACGGAACTTGGGAAACAGATTACAACTCTCGGGCACCCAAGCTTGTAAAAGTAACATTTGGATTTGCACCAGTTCATGACATAACACCTGGAATTGATCATAGCGGATTTAATACTGCACCAATTTATAATGTAGGAGATATTATGAAAGAAACTTCAGGTGATCCTTGGGCTTCAAAAGGGTCGTTAGGTGCAAGATCCTTTAAACAACAAGGAATAAGTAATGATTAGTAGATATTCTTATGTTTCAGTTTTTGAAGGAAAGTCAATATCAAACTCTGAATGTGTGCAAATAGTCCAGGAAGGAATACGAACCGGAAGAATCTCAATAGATACTTCAGTTTTGGCTGGCAATCAAAGACTAGACGTCTTATCGGGACAAATATATGGAACATCAGAATTCTGGTGGGTCATTGCAGCAGCTAGTGGAATTGGATGGGGAATGCAAGTTCCAGCTGGCACACTTTTAAGAATTCCAACTGATATTAATCAAGTACTGGTTTTATTATGATAGATAATATTTTAGGTTATAATAACGTAGTTAAAAATAGAAGATTGCTATTGGAAAGATCTGCAAAAGAAATAGCAAGATATGCTGCAGGTAAGGCTAGTTTTGAAAAGTCAATACCAATGCTGTCTGCAAATAGTGCGCTTGGAATAGAGCTACAAGGTAATGACGTAATTAAAAACACGCTTGTAAATATAGACTCACCTAGAACAATTGAACAAATTATTAAGTCTTTATCAAGAGTCGTTGATCCTAACATATATTCTGATGTTTTTGTTATCTATGATAAAGATGAAGTTAATAAAATTAAAAATCCTAATATGAAAACAAAAACCAAAGACGAACAAGACAACGATATTTTTGTTTATGATATTAAGTCTTATTTAGGAGAAAGCTTTGTACAGCCTAACACGTTTAACAAGCCAGACATGAAATCTTCTAGAATAGTAAATCCTAGATTTGCAGTTATAAAAGTAAAAAATCACAATGCAGGATTTGGAGACTCAAAAGAGTCAAACTATTTACCTTTGGTTTCTTCAGTAATACCAAATGTTGAAATGTCAAGATGTGTTCCTCATTTAAACATCTCTATTCTTGATGACGATAAAAACGAAGAAAACCTCTTGTCTTTAGGCAAGTTTCTTGTTGGAAGAAGGGCTTTTAAAAACGACGGGTTTGCAAAAGGGTTAACAAAATCAAGATTATATGAAAAAAACGATAGCACAATTGATAAAATAAGTTCAGTTTTTGCTTCTAGATCAGGCCAGCAAACACCACAAAAAGTAGCAGGCATGGAGCTTTTTCAATCGCCTCAATCTTTGGTAAATGCTGATATCAACAAGTTTCAATCAGGTGATGAAAGAGTTGTTGACCCTTTTAGACCTTTGATGGCGATTGAAAACTTTAATATTAGTGATAATCTATTGGGTCTTGAGTTTCTTTCGACTACACAGGGAACATTGTCTCTAAAGCTTTTTGATAGATCTAGAATGCCAGAGGTTTCAAAACTTGTAGGACAAGATTATTTGGCATCTGTTTTTTTAATTATTGAGTTTGGCTGGAGTCATCCTGACGGTTCTATTATTAGTAACAATCCATACGGTCAATTTTTGGACTCTTTAAAAAGAAGAGAAATATATGTTGTTAACAACTCTAAAATAACTGTTAATGATGATGGGTCTGCCTCTATAAACTTAACAATTGCATCTTTAGGATCAGATAATTGGAAAAAAAGCTGCCAATCACAAAAATATATTACTACCAAAGAGTTTATTAAAGTATTGCGTCTTATTAAGAAAAAGTTAAAACTAGCTCAAAATAATCAGGAAGCATTAAAAACAACAATTAAAGATAAAGAAACAATAGGCTTTAACTTAAACCAGTTTAATTCATATGACTTAATTAACAGGTCTTCATTAGAAGAAATTAATTTTTTTGATAGGGTGCAAGAAATTATTAATTGGGAGCCCGGAAGTGTAGTAACTCTAGTTTCAATTGAAGAGCTTGTAGGATCGCTAGTCGAAGATTTAAACACAGCTTTATCAGAAGAAGATGCTCCTATTCCATTTCATTCTGAGAAAAGTTTAGAAGAGTTTCAAAAAGAAGCTCAAGATATACTGGATCTTGAAAAACCTGAATCTCTAGAAGAGGCAGCTGATGATTTGATTGCAGGTGGCGGGTTGCCTTTAACTGCGATAATTACCTCATTGGGTAAAGATAGCAACTATACGACATCTGATATCATGTCTGTCCTAGGATCAAAAGGGTATTCTGATGAGTCTTTACAACAAGCGGGTAAGCTGCTTGGTATTAAAAATGACATAATCGATAAAAGAATCGAAGATAAAAAAATAAAAGCTATTGAAAGCTCTGCAGATGTCTTTTTAAAAGACATGATTGATTTCATTACTAGGCCTGACCCTATGATTAATTTAACAGTTGAGACCAATAGCGGAGCCTCAGCATCTGACGTTCAAAACACATCTATTAGTAACAATGAAAACAAAAATGATACTACTGAGATATTTGCTCGACTTGCTAGTGTTGGTGTTGATATTGGAGAAACCATAAGAAGCTCTTTAGATTATGATACTAGTTTTGAAATAGCAAAAGACGATGATAGTACTAGTGAAGCAGTTAATTTGGTCACTACAAACAAATATATAACGTTAGGAAAGCTTTTATCTTACTACTACGGGCTTCCTGATGTTCAGCAAAGAACGCATGATGAAGTTCAAATGTATTTTCACCCAGCTAATCAACAAGCTGCATGTTTTTCAAATATAACACTAGCAGACGTATTTATAAGCACAGAGAGATATCTTAACGCTGTTAAGAGTAAACTGGCAGCAAAAATGTCTTCTGATTTAACTATTAAAGAGCACTTTGCAATTGTTAAAAATATACTTGCATCAGATAACTATGAAGTAGGATATGGTATTCAAACTCTTTCCACAATTGAAGAAGACGGAAAGAATCTGCCTAAAAAAGAAAGAGAAGAATTAGATAAAAAAATCGAAGAACATATTAAAGAGCAAAATCAAAAGTTGTCAAAGATTTACGAAGATAGCAGTGTAGCAGAATCAAAAACCCTTTCATTCAAAAAAATTAATTTAAAGGTAAAATTTGAATCACTGCCTTATGTTGAAAATGGTGTAGTAAAAAAAATGAAAAGAATTCATATTTTTGATGACAATACAGAATATTATAAAGATCAACAGCAGTTATTAAGTGCTTTAAATACAACAAGCTTAATGACAGTTGTAAACGGAAATGTTTTTGGAGCAACTAGATTTATTAATGATAATAACAACATATTAAGAAAATTTACAAGATTACTTTTTCCTGGATATTCTCCAAATGAAAAATTTAGCTCAATAACTAAAAACATAGCAAGTAAGCTTTTACCTTTTCAAAAAGTTGATGCAAAAATAGCAAGAGAAATTGATTCAATACTTAAATCGTCAATGCCTACAATAGAGCTAGGGGCTGAAAACGGGTTTATTCAGTCGATGTCACTTAATAATGATAATGGCGGTCTTGCAAATGAAGCAAATATGCTTGATTATGTAACTAGTTTAGGAAATGCACAAAATCCTGAACGAGCCACTTCAAAGTTTAAAACTTTTTTAAATCCGGGAAGCTTAAATATAACAATGTTAGGCTTTCCTATAGTTGAAATTGGGCAGACTTTTTATGTTACAGGAAAAACAAACACGACTTTAGACAATGTGTACACAGTTAAAAGTGTTTCCCATTCAGTAGCTGAAGGTAATTTTATAACAAATTTAACCCTTGAATCTACTAACAGGGCAACTAATATGGATGTCAATATTACAAAAGCTTTAATAGAACTAGGCCTGGTTTCAAAGTCAAGTACATTAAATCCAAAAGCAGAGATATACAAAAACTTATAATTAGCTTGTAAATTATTTTATTTTTGATTAAATTTTATAAAAAAATAAAAATAAAGGAGTTTATTAATGTACTGTTTATCAAAAGAAATAACTGGTATAGAAAAAGACCTAGTTTTTGATAAGGATAAAAATCTAATCAATAGAGAAAAATTAGAAACAGATATTTTTATTGGAAAAGACGATAACTTTAATTCAATAACATATTTTTCTAAAAATGCTGGTACCAATCTCGAGCTAGAAATACCAATAAAATATAAAAATATGTGGAGTTTTATTAGAAAAAATCCAGACTGGTCTTCTGTTTTAGGTTTTGAAAAATTTGTAAGCATGTCTTTAAAGCTTATTAAACAAACTGAATCTTTTTTAAACAATGAAAACAACAAATATTATTATAATGATATAATAAATCATTATAATCTTTTTAAAGAAGTTAAGTCTGCAAAAGTTAATAAAAACAACTTGCTAAAGTATATTAATTCTGTTGAAAAATATAGAGCAAAACAAATATTAGAAACAATTGAAAAAGAAACAATGACTTTTAAGCCTATAAAATATTCTCTGTTTAATACTACAACGGGTAGAATGACAATATCCTCAGGCTTAAATCTATTAACTCTTAAAAAAGAAAATAGAAATATAATTGGCTCTTCATATGATGAAGGAAAAATATTAGAAATTGATATAAAAAACCTAGAGCCAAGAATTCTTATGGGAATGTTTAACAAAGAGGTTCCTGAAGATATTTACAGCTGGATTGCTAATGAAGTTTTACATGATATATCTGTAGATAGAAACTTCATTAAAGAATTAACATTTAAAATACTTTACGGTGCAAGCATGAACACAATTAAAAAAGATTTAAGCTGGATGCACGATATTGAAGATATTGTCAATAGAATAAAATCAAACATGGGATATCAAGAGCTTGCATTAAAAATTAAGTCTGAAATGCAGGAAGGATATTTTAGAAATTATTATGGAAGGAAGTTAAAAAATTCTTCTGCAAACATTAATCATTATTTACAATCTACGGGTGTAGATGTTTCAATGTATTGTTTTTCAAAAATAAACAACATATTAAAACAAGCTGGAATGAGATTTAAAATTATTGGATTTATTCATGATGCAATGATAATTGATACTGATAAAACCTCGTCAGAAACAATAATTAAGAATTTAAATGAAAAAAATATATCTGTTCAAGGATTTAATAATAAATTTCCTATAATTATAACTGAGGTGTTATGAAGAAATCTAATAGACATGTATCACATCTAGGTGGTTTAGGATCTGGTGACGGTTTATCTACAAGCTTGAATCAAGATATGAATCCACCAAAAATTAGTGGTGGTGGATTTGAAGGAACGGCTGATGCTGCTTTTAGTAAAAAAATAGGTCAGCTTAGGGTTCATATTGATGATAATGAAGATCTTATGTTTCCAGAAAATGAAGACATAGAGACTGTAAGAAAAAAAGATACAATTAGAGGTAAAGTGCCTTTTGATGGGAGATATAAAATGAGAGAATCTAAAAAGTCTAAAAAAACATTAATTGATTTATTTGATGATAAATATTTTGAAGAAGAGGAGGATGCTACGCATTTTAAGCCTTTTGATACTAATAAAAACATTGATCAAGATGCAATAGAAAAGCTTAAGCACGATACAATTGAAACTGATTTAAATTACAATAAAGACTTTGATAATCCTACACAAAAAGCAAAAAAAATAACAGTTAAAAAGCTAAACGAGGTAATTAAAAAACAAGCCTTTTCTTTAATTAAGGAATCAATTGAATCTCGAGGTGGAAAACTAACGTTAAAAGAAAATACAGGATGTAGCAATTGCGGAAGCATGTATAAAAAATTATGTTGCGAAAGCCCTAAATACGTTGAAGGCGTTAAATGTGAAGGTGGCTGCGGTATGATGGAAAGCAATTGCATGTGCGAAGAGCAAATGGTAGATGAGCTTAACACTCTTGCAAGCGGCGGAATTGCTGTATATCAAACAAAGCTATCGTCGCCAAAAAACATGAAAAAACATATGAAAAAAATGCTACCGACAGGTTACAAATATAGATAAAATACTATAATAACATACACACACAAAAAATAATTTATCAACAATGTGTAAAACATAATAAAATTTATTATTATTTTTATTGTGGTTAAACATTAAAAATAAATTATAAATAAATCAACATTAATCACAAAAAATCATAAAACAAGGAGAAAATCATGGCATTTGATATTAATGCAATTCGTAACAAACTAGCAAAACTTCAAGGAAAAACAACAGGAACATCTTACTGGCGACCGTCCGAAGCTTCGGATTCACAGGTTAGACTTTTATCATTTAAAACTGACGATGGACTTCCGTTTAAAGAATTTTATTTTTACTATAATATTGGAAAAAGCAGAGGAATCTTAGCTCCTAACCAATTTGGAAAACCTGATCCTATTCAAGAGCTTATTAATAATCTTAGAGAAGAAGATCCCGTAGGGAATAAAGAATTGCTTAAAAAGCTTTATCCAAAAATGAGAGTTTATGCGCCTGTTATTGTTAGAGGTGAAGAAGAAAAAGGTGTTCAAATTTGGGGATTTGGAAAAATGGTATATGAGCAATTATATACACTTTTGGCAGATGATGAAATTGGTGATTTAACAGATCCATATTCGGGTCGTGATATTACCGTGTCTCAATCCAAGACTCCAGGAAGACAATGGGCAACAACAACAGTTCGTCCACGACTCAAACAAACACAATTGCATACAGATGAAAAGCAAATGAAAGAATGGATAGATTCAGTTCCTGATACTAATACACTCTTTGAACTAGAGGAATATGACGTAATTGCTAAAAAGGTAAACGACTGGATCAATGGTGAAGATAACACATCAGATGGAACATCTAGAAACTTTAATACTGATACCAGTAGTACTAGCAGCGGTGATTCTACATTTAAATCTCTTGACGATGCTTTTTCTAGCTTGAGTTAGTTTATAAACTTCTAAAAGCTACACTAAGCCCGGGTATTTTTACCTGGGCTTTTTTGTAAACCTTGATTATAGTTTTTATAATAAAACAAAAACAGGAGAATTTATGGCAAGAAAAAAGTCAAAAACTGAAGAATTTAAAGTATCATCAAACGATGACTTTACAAAAGATTTAATCAAAGCACTTAATAAAGAGCACGGTACACAAGTAGCATTTAACTTGTCAAACGGTGATTCACCTACACATGTTAAGCGGTGGATATCAACAGGTTCTGTAATGCTAGATTATATTTGCTCAAACAGAAGAAAAGGAGGTTTACCTGAAGGTAGAATTGTTGAAATTTTTGGACCACCAAGCATTGGTAAGTCTCACATTGCAACTCAAATTGCAAGAAGCACTCAAAAAGCTGGCGGAATTGTAGTTTATATTGATACTGAAAATGGAACTTCTGTTGAAAACCTTAAAAATTTAGGCATAGATGTATCTACAAGGTTTGCCTATGTTGATACTCATTGTACTGAAGAAGTTCTTTCTATCGCTGAATCTACAATTTTAAAAGTTAAATCTATTGACAAGGATATACCAGTTACAATTATATGGGATTCAGTTGCTGCTTCAGCTCCTAAAGCAGAACTAAACGGTGATTATGATCAAAATAGTATTGGTTTGCAAGCTAGAGCTATTTCAAAAGGAATGAGAAAAATCACAGGAGTCATTGGTGATCAAAGAGTTTTATTTGTTTGTCTAAATCAAATTAGAACGAATATTGGTGTAATGTATGGTGATCCAACAACAACACCTGGAGGAAAAGCTATTCCTTTTCATAGTTCTATTAGAATTAAACTTGGAGCAGGCCAACAGATTAAAGAAGGTGATGATGTAATTGGAATCAATGTTTCAGCTAAAACAATTAAAAACAAAGTAGCATTTCCATTTAGAACATGCAATTTTGAAATAAGGTTTGGTAGAGGAATATATGAGCATGAGCAAATGTTTGATGTTTTAAGAAAAACAAGCCCCTACCAGGTTGGTGATTTAGAAATTGCAATTGAAGGAACTGGTTCTTGGAAAACTCTAACTGTAACAAATACAAAAGAAGGAAAGATTATTGAAGAAAAGAAATTTAGAAAAACTGACTTTAATGAACTTCTAAATAGTCCTCAATATCAAGATTATATTTATGACGCCTTAGAAGTGTGCATGGTTAAAAAGTTTAATCAAGATCCAGATATTGACACTGAATCTTTTGTTGAAATGCAGGCACTAAGTGATGAACTTGAACGATAAAATTCTTATCATAGACGCAATGAATCTATTTACACGCCATTATATTGCTCACCCAGCGATGAATTCAAACGGTGAGCAGGTTGGTGGCATTATAGGTTTTCTATATGAGCTTTGCAGGCATATTGAAGAAGTAAAGCCTGCAAAGACTTTTATAATTTGGGAGTCAGGAGGCTCTCAAAAAAGAAGGGGTATATTAAAAGAATATAAGCAAGGAAGACGTCCCGGAAAACTAAATAGATACTATGAAGACGACATACCCGATACTATCGCCAACAGAAACTTTCAATTATCATTATTAATAGAAACAATAGATACTACAACATGTAATCAAATTTACATACAAGATTGTGAAGCTGATGATGTTATTGCATATTTGTCAAATTACTATTTTAAAGATAAAAGAAAAATTATAGTTTCATCAGATAAAGATTTTTATCAGCTTCTATCAAACAATACAGTAATATACAGCCCAACCTGGAAAAGATATGTTAACAAGCATACTGTCTTAGATAAGTTTGAAATTCATCCTAATAATTTTTGCTTAGCAAAAGCAATTGTAGGGGATAAAAGTGACAACATTGAAGGCGTAAAAGGTGTAGGTTTTAAATTCTTGTCAAAATACTTTCCAGAATTTAAAGAAGAAAAAGACGTACTACTTTCAGATCTAATAACCAAATGCAACAATAAAATCAACGAAGGCACAAAAATTAAAAAATATGGTAAAATTATAACAAGTTCCAATATAATAAAAAGAAATATAAAATTGATGATTTTAGACACTGGATTTTTAACAAATGAACAGATTAAAAAAATAAAATTTTCAATTGAACAAAAAGAAAACACTAAAAACAAACTATCTATGATAAGACTCTTAATAAAAAACGGAATTAATAACTTTAATGTGGATAGAATGTTTCTTGCACTAAGACTCATGGAGGAAAACAAATGAATCAAAACGCCCATTTTAAAAAATACGGAAAAGCTTATCAAGAAAAAATATTTCAAGCTTTTATAACAGATAAAAACTGGGCAGCGCAAATGTGTGAAGTTATGACACCTGAATACTTTGAATTAAAATACCTAAAGTTTTTAACAGAAAACTATTTTAACTTCTATGTTCAGTATAAAAGCTTCCCATCAATGCCTGCACTTTTAAACATTGTCAAAGAAGAACTTAGAAACGATAAAGATCTAGTTTTAAAAGATCAGATTATAGACTTTTTGCATAGAGTAAGAGCTAACCCAGATATTGGTGATTTAAAATATGTTAAAGAAAACTCATTAGATTTTTGTAGAAAACAAGCAATGAAAGAAGCGCTGGAAAAAGCTGTTGAACTTATTGCAACAGACAAAGTAGAATCTGTTATTGGTATTATGAAAGAGGCACTTAGTGCTGGGTTACCATCAACAATTGGCCATGATTTTTTCGAAGATATGGAAACAAGATTTGTACATATTAATAGAAACCCAGTTCCAACAGGTCTTCACTTTTTAGATAAAGATGGAATTTTAAATGGAGGCCTAGGTAGAGGTGAAATTGGAGTTATAACTGCACCTACCGGTGTTGGAAAGAGTCACTTTCTTGTCTCGCTTGGTGCTGAAGCCATTAAAAGAGGAAGAAATGTTATTCATTATACTTTTGAACTAACTGAAAATATTGTAGGCATAAGATATGATAGCCACCTATGCAATATTGCTTCTGACGAAATTATTAAAAGAAAAAATGAAGTAATTGAAACATATAAGAAGAACGACGAATACGGTCGCCTAATTATTAAAGAATTTCCTACTGGAAGTGCTTCCGTTATAACATTACGAAACCATATAGAAAAGCTAATGCTAAAGTCATTTGCACCAAGCTTAATAATTATCGATTATGCTGATATCATGAGAAGTACTAGGAGGTTCGACTCTTTGCGTCATGAGTTAAAATTAATTTATGAAGAGCTAAGAAACTTATCGATGGAGCTTAATATTCCAATTTGGACAGCTTCACAGTCAAACAAAGAGGGTTCTACATCTAATGTTGTTGGTCTTGAAAACATGTCAGAAGCATACGGAAAAGCTATGGTTGCAGATGTTGTTGTTACTCTTTCAAGAAAACCAGAAGAAAAGGCAAAAGGAACCGCAAGATTATTTGTAGCTAAAAATCGTGCAGGTAAAGACGGTATCTTGTTTCCTTTACATATCGATACATCGCAGTCTCGATTTACAATTATGCCAGATTCAGAAATAACTACCCTTGATGAGGCTATAGCAATGGGTAATACAAATTTAAAAGAAAAATTAAAGCAAAAATGGAAAGAAGTAAACGAAAAATAAGAGGGATTAATGTACAATTATCAACAAGTATATGAAGCGTCACTTGAATATTTTAAAGGTGACGAACTAGCAGCATCAGTTTTTGCAGGTAAATATGCATTGCAAGATGAAAAAGGAAATTATTTGGAACTAACACCAGATGATATGCATAGACGATTAGCGGGTCAGTTCGCAAGAATTGAAAGAAAATATCCTAATAACATGGTCTTGGAAGAAATATATCAGTTATTTAAAAATTTTAAATACGTGGTTCCGCAAGGATCACCAATGAGTGGAATAGGAAATGAAGCAAAAATTCAATCTTTATCGAACTGCTTTGTCATTGAATCCCCCGCTGATTCT
>MDSZ01068602.1_pt1 | contig 19974 bp, 17 predicted proteins | sample 811201 | NCBI WGS metagenome assembly MDSZ01 (sample SAMN05326647, study PRJNA326480) | marine metagenome | isolation source: seawater | place: Indian Ocean: North | collected 2010 | reverse complement strand
TTTTCTAAATTTATCGCTTAACCACAATAGTGGAAGATATATTACTCCATTAAATTTTTTATATTTTCTGGAAAATATTGATACTGAGTCTTCTAAAACTGATATTGATAATTTAAATGCTTTAAGGTTATATACAATTCATGGTTCTAAAGGACTTGAATCTCCAGTTGTTTTTGTTTCACAAACTTATCACAAAATTAATGGAAAAATAAAACCAATGGACATAATCCCACTTTATGAGAATAATAATTTTATAGAAGATATTTTTATATTTATGCAAGGATTTAAAGAAAATGAAAAATTTTCAAAATTTTATTCGAAACATTTAGAAGACGTCAAAAGAGAAGAAGAAAATATTTTGTATGTTGCTTGCACAAGAGCTAAACAGCAGTTAATTGTTACAGGTTATAGCGATAGTAATAAGGATAGTTATTTTAATTTTTTGAACTTATAATCTCAATTATTTCGTTTGAAGGTTTATATCCAGAGACTAGGCTGCCATCAGATAGGAATATAGCGGGAGTTGGGCCTACGCCGATTGAGCTTATTATTTCTTGATGTTCATCAATTGGGTTATCACATTTTTTTGAATTTATAGGCTTCTTATTCATTATGCTAGTTAGAGATTTAGTATTATTTTTGGAGCACCATGCGGAAATAACTTGCATCTTTGCATCGTCGTCCCTAGTAAAAACTAAATATTGCACACTAATTCCTTGTTCAAGTAGAGAATTAATTTCTCTATGTAACTTTACACACCAGGGACAATCAATATCAGTTACAATAGTAACGTAATCAGTTTGATCTTTAGAATTAAATAAAAAGAACTTATCCTTTGGTATAGAATTTATAAGCTTCACTCTTGCGGACATAGCAGATAAATCAGTTAGATTTTTATAAAAAACTTTATTAGTTTCTTTATCTTTATACGGTTCTAAAAGATTACCATCAATAATATATTTACCGTCTGAAGATACATAGAATATAGAAGCTCCAGTTACAACTTCATAAATCCCAGGAATTGGTGTCTCCTTTATTGAGTCAATAGAATATTCTGGTAGCTGCTCTTTTAATTTTTCTTCAATTTCATGATTTTTACAGTGCGAAAAAACAGGACTGCAAAGAAATAAGATAATTATAGATAAAATTAAGTTCTTCATGCTCTTGGATGATGTTTATTATATAATTCTTTCAACTCTTTTTTTGCTATATGTGTGTATATTTGAGTTGTAGCTAAGTCTGTATGTCCAAGAAGAAGTTGTATAACCCTTAAATCGGCTCCATTATTTATCATATGTGTAGCAAATGCATGTCTTAAAGTATGTGGTGATAAATTATCTACTATGTCTGCTTCTTTAGCATATTTTTTAATTATGTGCCAAAAAGCATGCCTTGTCATTGCCTTGCCTCTGCTTGTTAAAAAAAGGTCATCTGTTGGTTCGCCATTAAAAAAACTTGGCCTAACTTCATTTATATATGAGTTAATATAGCCTAATGCATAATCATTTATAGGCACCACTCTTTCTTTATTACCCTTTCCTTGAACTCTTAAAATATTATTCTGCACTGATATTTGAAATATTTTTAAACTTACTAACTCTGTTACACGTAAACCACACGCATACAATAGCTCTAACATTGCTTTATCTCTATATCCGATTTTCGTTTTTAAATTTGGAGCAGCTAAAAGCTTATCAACGTTTGCTACATCAATAGAATATGGTAATGATTTAATTTTCTTTGGACTTATTAAGTTATCGGTTGGGTTGTATGTAATAACTTTATGTGTGTATAAGTACCTAAAAAACTTTTTAAGGGATGATATAAGCCTCATATTGCTTTTAGCAGATATGCCTTTAGAGAATCGTTTTGCTATGTAATTATTTATATCAGAAGTTTTAACATTAGAAATTTTTATATTATTATCGAGTATAAAATATATAAACTTGCTAATATCTGATCGATATGAGTCTAATGTATTCTTTGAAAGACCATTTTCTGCCCAGATGTTATCTAGGAAAGATGATATATGATTATTATATGGTGTCTCTATCATAATGCCTTATAATATTTTAAGTAATAGCATTGTACAACAAATAACTTAGTATGAAAAATATTGCTTTCTTTAGAAGACTAATGATAACTGTATATGACTTAATAATACTTCTGGGCGTCATATTTATTTTTTCATTACCATTTGCTGATATTAAAATTAATGAAAACGCTTCATCTATTTTTTTCTTCCAACTATACATATATATAGTAATCAAGGCTTTTTATGTATACCTTTGGGCTAACGGGAGGTCAACAATTGGAATGAAGGCTTGGAAAACAAAGATAGTTAATACTAATAATAATTCAATAAGTTATAAAACAGCAATAATTAGATTTAATATTGCTCTTATAACTAATATATTTTTTTGTATAGGAATAGCTTACTCAATCTATGATAAAGAAAATAGAACTATCTACGACATTATTTCAAAGACAAATTTAGTGAAAATTTAAAACCATATAGTTTATATAGAATATAGAGTGATAATAGAAAGAAAAACACTAACGGGAAGAAAGCACCAAAGACTGGGTTTAAATCTAATACTATAGTCAATTTATTAATAGATTGGTTAAATAAAAATACTACTATGCCTAATAATATTCCTAGAAAGACTCTTTGCCCGTAGCTTGCTGTCCTAACCTCACTATGAACAAATGGTGTTATAATTAAAAACATAACTATACAAAGCATAGGTAATGAAAATTTTTCCCAATAGGCAAGTTCAAATATTTTAGTATCTAAATTATTGTCACGTAGGTAATCAATATACTGGTCTAGCTGTACAACTGACATCTGGTTTGGCTTAACAATGATGATGTCGAATAAATCTAAGTCTACTAAATTCTCTAATATTATTTTCTCTTTCTTATCAACTTTTAATGAGTCTGATAAAAAATCTGTTGTCTTAACGTTCAACATTTCCCAAGAATCATTTACGTATTTAGCATCATCGGCATACATCATTTTTGTGAGCTGTTGTTTATCATTAAAGCTATAAATTGATACACCTCGTATTGACTTATCTGGGTAAATTTCTTTTATGTGAATAAATTTGTTTTTCTGCTTAGCCCAAATACCTTCTGTGTTATGCAAACTAACTCTTGCAGATTGGCTAATATTTTTTAGCTCACTTCCTAGTTGTAAACCCTTCGGCGCTATAAGCTCGCCAACTAAGAAGGTAAAAATAACTAAATAAATTCCCAGCCTTATAGTAGTAAGTATTATTTTGTAAAAAGATATTCCCCCAGCTTTTGAGGCATTTAATTCATTTGTGCTAGAGAGCCTACTTAATCCAACAAGACCTCCTATTAGGCAAGATAAAGGCATAATTTCATACATATTCTGTGGTATTGATAAGAGAACATAAATTAGGGCCATCTTAAAAGTATAATTACCTGTCCCAATCTTCTTGATCTCATCAACAAGGTCTAGTAGTGAAACAACGCCTGTTAATATTAATGTTACTATTGCGATAGTAATAATTAAATTTTTAGATATATATTTTTCTATTATTGCCATAATTTTTTTACACCACTTTTAACTAAATATATGTAACTCTCTATATATTCTCTCTTTTTAAAAACAAGGTAGAAAGAAATTCCCGCAAAAATGTGTACCCACCAAGTACCAATATAACTAAAGAGTATTGTTTCATTTTTTATTCCATTTACCGAGAGAATAACAAAATTTGAATATACAAAATAAATCAAAATTGCATAAATGAGGTTCGAGTACTTACTTTGCCTTGGCTTCATCTTGCCAAGCTCAAAAGCAAAAAGAATTAGTATAATAATAGAAATTGGAGCAAAAAGCCTCCATTGAATCTCAGCATCTGCATGCTGTGTTCCGTCATAAAATAAATCAGATATAGACATCATTTTGTGATTTATATACAAGTCTATATTTGTTGTCATTAATTTAATTAGATGAGAGTCATATTTGAGAACTTGAAAATCACCTCGCCCAACATCACCCGTATATCTTTGTCCGTCGTATAAGACTAATTGCCTCATATCTTCCTCTAATTTTTCAATACCAGATTTTGCTGTCTCTATTGTTACTTTTTCATTCTCGTTGCTTTTTATAAAAATTTTCTTAGCAACCTTATTTTCAACACTTTCAACAAAAATAATCCAATCTTTATCTCTTAATTGTATAAATTTCCCTGGATCCATTAGTCCAACCTTAGCTTCAGATGATGCCTTTATTTTTGCTAATTGAATTTCCTCTACAATTAACGGAGAAATGAAAAGGTTTAAAATAAAAATACTTAAAAATGATGGGACAACAATAATAGAGAACATTTTTTTAATAAAATTTGTGTAGTATCCAGATGCTACTAGCGGATATATTTCACTGTCTCTGTAAATTCTAGAAATACTGAGTATGGTCGACACCATTAAGGCAAATGGTAAGAGAAGTATTGTTGATTTTGCTGTACTTAACATTAAGATATTAAAAATCATATCAAAATCAAACCTACCCTCAACTACATATTCTAATAGCTTAATAAAAAGACGAGCTAAAATTACAAGAACTAATATAGAAAGTACTGCTATAAATGTCTTGAGAAAATCTTTTAAGACATATTTGTCTACTATTGAAATATTAATCTTAAAATATTTCTCTATTTCTAGATGTTTATAGCTTAACTTTTTATAACTAAATCCCTTGCAGAACGAAAATAAAGAAATTAAATGTTTTTTATAGTGAAATCTACGTGGGGCAAGCGCCTTTTTATAATAATTTTTCAGCCTTTTAACGTATTTTTTGGTATATTTATCTATTGAACTATTAATCATATTATAAAGACAGAGGTCTATTAATTATGCAACATAATTTTACTAATAATATAACATCAAATGAAGCCAAAGGCTCGGTGATCTTTGGAGTTAATGATGATTTGAAAATGGTCAGTTTTTTAAAAAAATATGACTCTTTATCGAAAAATAGCTTTGAAAAATTAATGGGCAAATTATCATTTTCAGGAGAATTAGGGAGTATTATTAGACTATATGATTTTGAAAAATTTGGCTTTGAAAGCGTATATTTAATTGGTACTGGTCCAGAGAGCGAATATAGTGAAAAGACATTTATAAAGGTTGCTAATCATATAGAGGCTCTGGCAAAAAAAGGAAATATTGATCATATATGTATAGATGTTGATTCTTTAAAGCCAAAAAAATCTAACTATGACTTTGTTATTAGACAACTGTCCATTAAACTGAATTCATTAAATTATCTATACTCAGAAACTAAAAATATCAAAAGTTCAGAAAAGATAAGTTTAAAAAAATCTACATTTTTAATATCAGGTCAAAAAATATCTTCACCGGAATGTGAAAGATCATATAAACAGGGTCTAGCGATTGCAAATGGTATTACACTTGCTAAGAAACTAGGAGATCTTCCAAGTAACATATGTACCCCGAGCTATTTAGCAAAAACAGCGAATAGTTTAGTAAGAACTAATGCAAAAGTTAAAGTTCAGATTCATAATGAAACACAAATGAGTTCTATGGGTATGAACTGTTTACTTTCTGTTAGTAAAGGAAGCAAAGAACCTGCAAAGTTAATAACAATTAAATATAATAACGGTCCAAAAAATCAAAAACCTATTGTCTTAGTTGGGAAAGGTATAACTTTTGATACAGGTGGAATATCTATTAAACCAAGTAATGCAATGGATGAAATGAAGTATGATATGTGTGGAGCAGCAAGTGTCATTGGCACAATAAGAGCCATAAGTGAACTTAAGACAAAAATAAATGTTATTGGAATAATTGCAGCATCAGAAAATATGCCGGGTAGTCAAGCAACAAAACCAGGTGATGTTGTAAAAACAATGTCAGGGCAAACGGTAGAAATTTTAAATACTGATGCTGAAGGTAGATTAGTATTATGCGATGCATTAACTTATGCTAATAAATTTAAACCTGAGCTAGTAATTGATATTGCTACACTAACTGGCGCGGTTCTAGTTGCACTAGGAAAAGTTGCTTCTGGATTATTGTCAAATGATGAATTTCTATCAAATGAAATTATTAGATGTTCAAAAATAAGTCATGATTATGCATGGCCATTGCCAATGTGGGATGACTATCAGTCTGAATTAGATAGTAATTTTGCTGATATTGCGAATATAGGGAAAAGATATGCTGGCACTATAACTGCTGCCTGTTTTCTGTCAAGGTTTGCTAAAGATTATAAATGGGCACATCTTGATATTGCTGGGACAGCTTGGAATGAAGGTCAAAGAAAAGGTGGGACAGGGAGACCGGTTTCTTTATTAACGCATTTTTTATTAAATAGAGCTAAGACACTATAATAAAAACTACCATATGAAAAATTCAAAATATGACCCCTCAAATATAGAGTCTAAGTGGTATAAGCAATGGGAGGAAGGGAAAACATTCTCTCCAAAAGGAGAAGGTGAGCCATATTGTATAATGATTCCACCTCCTAATGTTACTGGCACATTGCACATGGGTCATGCCTTTCAAATTACACTAATGGATACATTATGTAGGTACCATAGAATGCTTGGGTATAATACTTTGTGGCAAGCTGGTACAGACCATGCTGGAATTGCAACTCAAATGGTTGTCGAGAGAAAACTAACAGCACAAGGCATATCCAGGACAGACTTAGGTAGAGAAAAATTTATTGATCAAGTTTGGGGTTGGAAAAATCAGTCTGGCGATATTATTACTAAGCAATTAAGAAGGATGGGTGCATCACTTGATTGGGATAGTGAAAGATTTACGTTAGACGAAGGCCTTTCAAAATCAGTAAAAAAAGTTTTTATTGATCTTTACGACAAGGGATTAATATACAGGGGCAAAAGGATTGTAAACTGGGATCCTGTATTACAAACTGCATTATCTGATCTAGAAGTTATATCTTCAGAAGAAACAGGAAAATTATGGAAGATTAAATATCAATTAGAAAATAATCCAAATGAATATTTAGAAATTGCCACCACAAGACCAGAAACTATATTAGGAGATACCGCGGTTGCAGTAAATCCAGAAGATGAAAGATATAAAAAATATATTGGACAGAAAGTAATTGTTCCAATTATAGGAAGAAGTGTAAAAATTATAGGTGATGACCATGTTGATATGGAATTCGGCACTGGATGTTTAAAAATAACGCCAGCACATGATTTTAATGATTATAAATTAGGAGAAAAACATAATTTAGAATTTATAAATATTTTTGATTCTTTAGCTAGAATAAATTCCTCTTTTCCAAAGTATAAAAATCTTGATAGGTATGAAGCAAGAAAAAAAATACTAAATGATCTTAAGAATGAAAACCTATTATTGTCCGAGGATCCACATAAGATGGTAGTGCCTAGAGGTGATAGGAGTCATGCTGTTATAGAACCATATATTACTGACCAATGGTATGTAAAAGTTGAACCACTAGCAAGTAAGGCTATTGAGTATGTAAAAGATAATAAAATTAAGTTTATTCCAAAAAATTGGGAAAAGACCTATTTTGAATGGATGAATAATATTGAAGATTGGTGTATTAGCAGACAGCTATGGTGGGGGCATAGAATCCCAGCTTGGTATGATGCCGATAACAATATATATGTTGGTAATAGCGAAAAAGAAGTTAGGGAAAAATATGAAATAAATAGTGATATTGCTTTAACACAGGATGAGGATGTTTTAGATACATGGTTCTCGTCTTCTTTGTGGCCATTTTCTACCTTAGGTTGGCCAGATGAAACAGAGAGGGTAAAAACATTTTATCCAACTAGTACGCTAATTACTGGCTTCGATATTATATTTTTTTGGGTAGCTAGAATGATAATGATGGGTCTGGAATTTCTTAATGATGTTCCTTTTAAAGAAATTTATGTCCATGGCCTTGTTCGAGATGCATCTGGCAATAAAATGTCAAAATCTAAAGGGAATATAATCGACCCAATAGATCTAATAGATGGGATTACACTAGATAAATTAATAGAAAAAAGATCATCTGACCTAATGCAGCCCGAGATGGAAGAAAAAATAATAAAAAATACAAAAAAAGAATACCCTAATGGAATTGGTTCTTATGGAACAGATGCACTAAGATTTACCTTCGCATCTTTAGCTGGGACAGGAAGAGATATAAATTTTGATCTAAAGAGAGTTGAAGGCTATAGAAATTTCTGCAATAAATTATGGAATGCTGCTAGATTTATTGAAATGCAAAAACAAGAAGAAATAAAAAATTCAGAAGACCCTGTATTTACTGATATAGATAAATGGATATATAAAAGGCTAGATAACTCAATAGAAGAAACGAAAAAAAATTATGCAATATATAGGTTTGATTATGCGGCAAGAAACTTATATGAATTTGTATGGAATGATTTTTGTAATTGGTATATTGAGATATCAAAGGTTAGGCTTTTATCAGTAAATATTTCTGATAAAGAAAAGAGTTCTATAGTGTTTCATTTAAAAAAAATATTTTATCAAATAATACTTATGCTACACCCCATTATGCCTTTTATAACTGAAGAAATACATAAAGATATGTTTAATGATGATAATTTTATTCAAAATTTAGAATATCCAAAGAAAAACAATATATCATTTAAAAATGATGAAAAGATTAACTGGATGATAGTACTAATATCTGAAATAAGAAAATTAAGGTCAGAAAGCAATGTTCCACCATCAGAAATAATTGACATATATGTAACAGGCGAAACAAAAAAAGATAAAGATTATTACAGTGAGTTATCATTATTTATCAATACTCTAACAAAAGCAGATAATTATATTTGGTCTGATAAAAATGACCTTACCAATATATCTACTTGTATTATTAATAATTTAAAAATTCAAATTGATACAGAAAAATTTATAGATATAAAACAAGAAATAATAAGATTGGAAAAAGAGATCGAAAAGGCCTCTGTTCAAGCTAGCCAAATTAAAACCCGAATATCAAATAGTGAGTTTATAGAAAATGCTCCTGGACATGTTGTTGTCAAAGATAGACAAAAACTTGAGGAGTTAAATCTAAAGATAGAAAAACTTGAAACTCAAAGAAAATCAATAAAACAGAGTTAAGCTACATTAAGGTTTAGTATCCCATCCATTTTTTCAGCAGTTTCAGATTTTCCAGTCCTACTGTCTCCAACCATAGCCACGGTTACATCTACTTCTAATGGTTTGTCACCTAACCTTTCTCGTTTAAGTGTAGCCACTTCTTTAATAGTATCAATCAAAGCTTCTGCAAGTCTTTCTGGACCTCTATGCTCTACCTCATCACGATTATTAAATTCTGCGTCTAATACATCCTGATCTTCATTACCTTCATAAACGCCTGCCATTAATTGGCTATATGCTACACCAACGTGCATGATTCCTTTTTTGGTTAACTTCTCCATGTCCGAAACTAATCGAGATTCTGTCTCAGTATATTGTTCATACAAATGTTTATGCAGTACTTCTCCATCATTAGACATTAGAAGTGGAAATGGGTTTGCCCAATAACTTATTTCTGTGCCTCCTCTACCAGTTTGTGTACTTCCTGCTGCACATCTCCTTCCATCTCGAAAAACTTGTAGCGCATCTGTAACCGACATCGATGTGTCAATCATCGTTTCGCCCTTTTTCTTAAGAATATAGTTATTAATGTAAAGCAACATATCTAAGTCATGTCCCTTTCTAACCTCACTTTCTTCTGCAACTGGAACTATTTGTCTAGCATTAGTACCAAAATGAGCGTTATATCCAATTTCTCTACCAAGCATCTGCATTTTTGCTTGTTCACTTAAACCATCTAAACATGTAAACGCACCTATCTCTGTTCCAAAAAACTTAATAGCTTCTGTATTGCCTTTACTATCTCTCATTAATTCTGCCTTACCCATATCATCTGCTTTAATAAAAACTTCAGATATAAATGGCTCATCTGTTTTTTTATCAAACCCGACAACATATCTATTACAACCACAATGCAAAGGAAAATCATTAGCTCTAATTGCCAAAACATTATGTAAAGTTAAAATTGGTTTCTTACAATAACCAAAATATCCATATTCAGGTGCATCTGGCACCATTCCAATTAAGAGGTCATTTTTTTCATCAATATGAAAACCAAGGTATTCTTTCTTCACACCTGGAAACCCAAAGAAAAATAACCCATCAGGTTTTGTTTTAGAAAAGTCTTTGTTAATTTTGTAGTATGGGAATAAGTTAAGCAAACCTGGCTCTACCTCTATACTTCCTCTATGCTTATGAATATATGCAATTACTAGCCACTTCCCTACTTGAAGCGGAACCCCTACCCAATCATCTGGTTCAAACATGTCCGTATCTAATGGATTTGTATCAAGCTCAAAAAAAGGGAAAGCCCTCTTATTCACTGAAGTTTCATAGTAAGCTCCAGTTTTTATGTCTGCTGTGCAAGTTAGATTTGTATGTGCTAGCTTTGAGTAATCACTTGGAAAATCACATAAGTGGCCTGATATTTCTCCACAAGTCACATTAGGTGATGCATCTAAGCCATGAGACCTTGATACACTGTGACCTAAGCCAACTTTATCTAAAAGTACTCTTCGTGTCGTTATTATTAATTCTGAGAGTTCTTCAGCCTTTGCGCTAATATCAGATTTTACATTTTGTACATCTGCGCCTTCTGTTACAACTTCATTATAAGTTTTAGTAAAACGAGTAAAGCTTTTGTTACGATAGTGGTGATACGCCCCATCTAAAAATCTGACTATGGCTTTTGCTCTTTCGAGCTCTTTACCTTGTAAATCAGCTTCTAAGATTCCACAAATCTCTTTAAGATTTAGATTATTACAAAGATCAATTTTTTGTTTAGCTTCTGGAGAGTGTTTTTCACCTTTTTTCTCCATTTCCTCCACAAATTCTTTCTTATATATCTTTAAATATCTCGCAAATGCGTAACTTCTTAAAAGTTGTTCTGGCGAGTTACAGCTATCTTTTACCTCTAATATGGCTTCCATTCTTCTGTTCTCCGTACATTTTATATACTATCGTGAGATCACAATAGAGTTCACAAATAAATTTACGGACATAACTTTATAGTTTTATTGAGTATTTTTCAAGTTGAACAAGCGCTTTCTACATAAAGTATTGAAAAAAAAGGAAAATTTAATGTATAGTACTATTTATGGCATCTGAATTTATCAAAATTTACCCAGAATATAAGAAAAAAGATATAAATAATGAATATCTGGAATACGTCTTTGCAAATCAATTTAAGAGCTATAAGCCATTTTATTACGCTAATTTTATAATGGGTATTAATGGAAGAATTGCGATATATAACAAAAAATATAGAAGATTGCTAACACCAGCTGAAATTATGTCTAAAAATGATTTTTTAATTTTCAATCAACTGCATGCTCAATCAGATTGCTTAGTCACAAATACAAACTATCTGAAAGGTTTATCAGAAGGTTATTACGGTGATATTCTAGGCTCACAAGACCAAAACCTAAAAAAGTGGAAAGCAAGAAATAAAGTCAAAAACCCAAAAATAATTGCGATAAGCAACAGTCTAAATTTTAAAATTAATAAAAAAATTCTAATGCATAAGGAAAATATGGTCATATTAACAACAAATAAAAATAAAAATAAAATTAATAGGATCAAAGAACACGGCATAAGTCTTAAGAAGTATAATGGAAAACAGATTAGCGCAAGATCTTTAGATAAATATATTAGATCTAATAGATACAAATCCATCTACTTTGTTGCTGGACCTACAATAGTAGAGGACATGATTAACCAATGCTTATTAAACACTCTTTATTGTACAACTAGCCAGAAGCTAGTAGGATCAATAAAATATGATAGTATTATAAGAGGTAACATCATAAAGAATATAAAGAACCTAGATTTGAGAAATATATACATAACAAAAAATAAAAAAACAAAAAAAATAGAGGAAATGTATCAAGAATATACTTTAAAATAATATGTCAGAAACATATATAAATTTTTTATTAGAATACGGATTATTTTTACTGAAAACAGTTACTGTGGTTTTTGGTCTAATCATACTCCTCGGATTTATTGCTAACGCTAAAAAAAATAAGTCTTATGGTTCTTTAAAGATTAAGAAGCTTAATGATGAGCTTGATGAGTATGAAGATAGCATTAAAAAAAATACTTTAAACAAAGTCAAATATCAAAAATACCTGAAAGCAAAAAAATTAAGTAAAAAAGATAAGAGTGATAAAAAAATTTTTATCCTTGACTTTAAAGGGAACATTAAAGCATCTGAAGTAACTTCATTACGTGAAGAAATCTCTTCTATAATTCTTGCAGCTTCTAAACATGATGAAGTTTTAATAAGACTAGAGAATTCTGGCGGAACAGTTCACGAACATGGTTTAGCTGCTTCACAAATTAAAAGGCTTAAAAAACACAAAATTAATGTTACTGTTAGTGTTGATAAAGTTGCAGCTAGTGGAGGTTATATGATGGCTTGTGTTGCAAATAAAATAATTGCAGCCCCATTTGCAATTGTTGGTTCTATTGGTGTCTTAGCACAATTACCAAATTTTAATAGACTGTTAACAAAAAAAGGGATTGATTTTGAACAGCAACAGGCTGGTGATTATAAAAGAACTGTAACAATGTTTGGGAAAAATACTAATTCTCAAAGAAAAAAATTAAAAGAGCAACTAGAAGATGTGCATGAGTTATTTAAAAATTTTATAAAAAATGAACGCCCTAAGGTTAATATTAAGAAGGTTTCTACTGGTGAGTACTGGTATGGAGAGAGAGCAAAAAATTTAAATTTAATTGATGAAATTATGACCAGTGATGAGTTTATACTGGAAAAAAAAGTTAACTATGAGTTAATAAAAGTTGAATATGCCTTGCCTAAGAGTATTTCAGATAAAATATCAGCAATATCTTCTAAGATTATAAAAAATATATTAGATAATCTTACTCTTAATAGAGCTTAAAATACCGTCTCGTATAGCACGAGCTATACTTTTCTTAAATCTCTTGGATCTTAACTTCTTCTCCTCAGTTCTATTGGATATAAAGGCAGTTTCAATTAATGTGGAGGGAATATCTGGTGACTTAAGCACAACAAACCCAGCTTGTTCTACTCTAGGTGAATGTAATTTACCAACTTTAGTAAGCTTCTTTAAAATATTTTTAGCAACAGAAATGCTCTTCTCTATCGTTGCGCTTTGAGATAAATCAAGTAAAACGCTTGCTAAAATGTCATCTTTATCCTCTAGTTTAACTCCACCAATTAAATCAGCTGAATTTTCTTTATCTGCAAGCCATTTAGCTGCTTCACTACTAGCCCCTCTCTGAGATAAAACATATATAGAAGATCCTTTTGCTTTCTTATTTCTTGCGGCATCTGCATGAATAGATAAAAATAAATCTGCTTCTACTTTTCTTGCTTTATCAATTCTTCTTCTTAGCGGGACAAAATAATCCTTGTTTCTTATTAAGACAGGTTTTATATTTTTTTCCTTTTTAAGAAGTGAATATAAATTTTTTGAAATTTCTAATACAACATCTTTCTCTTTAGTTCCCTTTCTTCCTACAGCTCCTGGATCTCTTCCTCCATGTCCTGCATCTATAGCTATCACAAATTTTTTATCTCTACTTCTGGTTTTTTTATTTTTAGTTTCAGTATTGTCATATTTATCTCCTAAACTAGACAAATCAATAACAATTCTAAAATCCTTTCCAGTAGTTTTGGGCAAGGAAAAAACTTTTGATTCACACGGATACTTGGAAATAACCTCTATTTTAATGCCAGATTTACTTCTAGATATCTTAATATTTTTTACATAATAGCTTTTTAAGTTTGGAACTTTGAAATTAGGCGACAAACTAGTAGATGGGATAGTTATATAAATATTCTTAGATTTATTTTTCTTTGAAACTTTGTAATCTGAATGATTTGCTAAGTCAAAAACTAAACGTGTTCTCTTTTTATTAGAATCTCTAGAAAATCTAATTTTAGTTAGTATATTTTTACTTTTTGAAAAAGCACTATACGGTACTAATAATGATAAAAAGGAAAGTAGCGTGTTTTTTAGAAATTTTCTTCTTGTTGAAATTTTATTAGAATTATCCATAAAAATTTTATTTTTCTAAACCTACCAAGACTTTTTTACCTGATTCGGAGTTCCCTGCAATTTTTAAATTTCTTGTTTTGGAATCTAATATATCTATGTCTATAATAATATCAGAATTATTTACAATTTCTTCATACTTTTCCGCCCACTCGATAATCAATACTGAATCATCTGAAATATAGTCTTGTATTGTTAAATCAACAATTTCAGAACTAGTCAGTCTATATAAATCTATATGATATATCTTTATCCCAGGGTATGTGTATTCTTCTACTAGGCTAAAGGTTGGGCTCTTTACTATTTCGCTATTATTTTGAGTTTGAATAATTGACCTAGCGAGAACTGTTTTACCTGCTCCTAATTCCCCATTAATTGATAAGATAAAAGGAGGGGCTAAATTCATAGAAATCCTATTAGCTATTTCATTAGTTTTTTTCTCAGAGTCACAGATAATGTCCATATTTTATTTTAACTTATCAGTTAAAAAGAATATAGTTTGCATAGTATTCTTGCTGGTATAAAATAAATGAATCTAAATGAGGTTTGGGAGAAAATTATGAATCCATTGAAATCAATACCAATGACAGTGGCGCTTGGCTTTATCCTGTCCTTGGTAATAATATTAATATTATCTGGAGAAAACTCAGGGCTTAATCTATGGTCACTTTCTACATGGTTGCATGTATTTTTTGGCATAATTTGGATTGGTCTTTTATATTATTTCAATTTTGTACAGGTCCCGGGGGTTGCAACAGCTGTTGCAGATAAAGATGGTCCTGGTCCAGCAGCTATTAATAAATATATTGCACCTAAAGCACTATTTTATTTTAGATGGGGCGCTCTACTAACATGGTTAACTGGTGCTAGCACATTAGAGCTTGCAGATGGAATGTCAGTGCATAGTGCTTTTGCTCTTCAGGCAGGCAATGAAATAATAGGTATTGGTGCTTGGCTTGGAACAATAATGTTATTAAATGTCTGGGGGCTGATATGGCCTAACCAAAAGAAAATTCTTGGGATCAAAAAGGCAACTGAAAGTGAAATTGCGAAAGCAAAAATAGTTGCTCTAATGGCATCTAGAACTAATACACTATTATCTATACCAATGTTAATGTGTATGGTTGGGGCCGGACATGGCCTTCCTATGTAGAATATTTTTTAATTTCGGTATAAAATAACACTAATTACGGCAGCAATAGCTGCCGTTTTTGGTTAATAAAATATGAACTATTTAATGAAAAATTATGCACCACTGCCTATTTCATTTGTTAAAGGCAAAGGATGTTATCTCTATAGTAATTCTGGCAAAAAATATCTTGATGCATTAGCTGGAATTGGTGTCTGCTGCCTTGGATATTCTAATAGTAATATTTCAAAAGTAATAGAGAAACAGTCAAAAAAAATTCTTCATACGTCAAATATATTTGAAATTGAAAACCAAAAAAATCTTGCTAAAAATTTATGCGGCATAACTAAGATGAAATCTGTTTTCTTTTGCAACTCTGGATCCGAAGCAAATGAAGCAGCACTAAAACTTTCGAGACTTCACGGTAAGAATCTTGGATATAAAAGCCCAAAAGTTATTATTTTTAATAGATCATGGCATGGAAGAACGCTTGCTACACTTGCAGCAACTGACAATACAAAAGCAAAGCAAGGTTTTAGCCCCTTGCCAGGTGGCTATATTAAGTGTCAATTTAACAATATAAAATCTGTTAAAAATGCAATAAAAAAGAATACTGTCTCTGCATTAATTATTGAACCAATTCAAGGTGAAGGCGGTATTCATGTTGCTTCAAAAAACTTTTTAAAAGACATTAGGATGATAACCAAGAAAAATAATATTTTAATGATAGTAGACGAAGTACAAACAGGAGTTGCGAGAACTGGAAAATGGTTAGCAACCCAGCATGCAAGTATAACTCCTGACATTGTAACATTAGCTAAAGGCTTAGGGAACGGTGTTCCTATTGGAGCATGTCTTGGGAATACAGTTGTTACTGATCTCTTTTCACCAGGTTCACATGGGAGTACATTTGGTGGTAATCCATTTGTTTGCGCTGTAGCAAATGAGGTTATAAATATAATTAAGAAAAAAGATTTATTAAAAAATGCTAATCAGATGGGATCATATCTTATCTCATCTCTAAAAAAAGAGTTAAAACATAGTAAGCTAGTCAAGGAAATTAGAGGTAAGGGTCTAATGGTTGGTATAGAGATTAAAATTAAGGGCAAAGATATAGTTAAAGACTGCCTTAAAGAAGGCGTAATAATAAACTTAACATCTAAAAATGTTATAAGGATTCTACCGCCATTAATAATTAATAAAAATGAAATTAAATATATAGTAAAAACAATTAAAGGTGTATTACAGAGTTATGAATAATAGTATTAAAAACTTCACAAGCTTAATGGATTTGCCAAAACAGGATCTACATTTCTTAATTAAAAGAGCAAAAGAACTCAAAGATATGTATAAGAAAGGTATCCCATATAAGCCTCTTGAAAATAAAAATCTGGCACTTATATTTGATAAATCTTCAACACGTACAAGAGTATCTTTTGAGGCTGGAATGGCACATTTTGGAGGGAATACTCTATTTTTATCTCCAAGAGATACCCAGCTAGGCAGAGGTGAACCTATAGAAGATGCTGCAAGAGTAATTTCCAGCATGGTGGATATTATTGTTATAAGAACGCATGAGCACAATGACTTAGTAAAGTTCTGCGAGTATTCTTCCGTTCCAGTCATAAACGGGTTAACTAATCACTTGCACCCATGTCAATTATTAGCAGATATGTTAACTTTCTACGAGCTAAAAGGTGATATAAAAGGAAAGAAAGTAACGTGGATTGGAGATACTAATAATATGTGCAATTCATATATTAATGCATCAAAACAATTTGATTTTGAACTATCTATAGCGTGTCCTAAAAATCTAGAGCCTTCTTTATATAATAATGAAAAAAATATTTATATTACAGATAATCCAATAGATGCTGCAAAAGATTCTGATTTAGTTGTAACAGATGTATGGGTTAGTATGGGCCAAGAAAATGAAAAAGAAAATCAAATAAAAGTATTCAAGGAATTACAAGTAAATGATGAGGTTATGAAATCAGCTAATAGTGATGCAATTTTTATGCATTGCATGCCTGCTCACAGAGAAGAAGAGGTCACTACAGAAGTTCTAGAAGGGCCTCAAAGTGTAATATGGGAGGAAGCAGAGAATAGATTACATGCACAAAAAGCACTTATTGAATATTTAATTGTTAAAGATAAATAAAGAAATTAATTGTTGAGATCAACCTTAAGAATATCTTCTGGTTTTGTGTGTCTAATATCTTTGCCTTTAATCAAGTAGACTGTATGTTGAGCAATATTTTTTGCATGATCTCCGATACGCTCAATACCTCTTGCACAATTTGCTATGTCTAATATAGTTTTAATATGTCTATGATCTTGCATCATATACGTAATTAATTGTCTCATACATGCTTCGTATTCTTCGTCAAGCTTAGAGTCTTCTTCTACTACCTCTAAAGATTGATCCACAGATTTTCTTGCGTAAGCATCAATGGATTTTCTTAGAAGTGCTGCGCTTCTAGTACCTAAGTTCTCTATGGATTTTAAGAAATTTTTATGTATATTTGGATAATCTAAATCTAAACTATTTCTTGCAATTTTTTCCGATTCGTCACCTACCCTTTCTAAATCAGTCACAACTTGCATCACTACAATAATTGTTCGTAAATCAGTAGCAACAGGTCCTGTAGCAAGCATTGCATTGCATTTCTCATCAATCTCTATCTCCATTGCATTTACTTTGTAGTCGCTAATAGATATTTCTTTTGAAACTGCTGTATCACCGTTTATCAAAGCTTTAATAGCAGATGTAAAACTAGCTTCAACTAAGCCGGCCATTTCCAATGTCTTGCTTTGTATTAACTCAATTTGATCACCATAAGATGTTAATATGTGATCTGGCAGATTCTTTCCCTTGTTATCTGGCATAAATACCTCTCAAATATTCATAAAACTGCAACAATTCTAAGTTCTAATTCTACTATATTGAAGGGAGTACATCAAACTTGGCCAATAATAGAAAAAATAAATAATGACCTACATTAATTTAGTAATTTTAGTTTTGCTACTTTCTACTTGCACATACTATATGGGATTAAAAAAGTCTCTAGTCTTTGCTAATGATAAAAGAAAAACTTCTCATTCACTACCTGCTCATCATGCTACCTTATGTTTAATGTGGGCTATAATTCCTTCAATACTAATTATACTTATCTGGTCCTCAGTAGAAGAAAAAATTATTTTAAGTTCAATTATCTCAAATATACCAGAACTTAGTAATCTAAGAAGCTCCTATGATTTATTAACTAGCGATATCATAAACTCATCCTTAAATAGTGAAATATATAAGTCTGCAAATCCAATGGTACAAGAAGCTTCTAATAAATTTTTAAGTATGCAAGAATCTAGTAGAAAACTTCTTTACATTATAATAATTTCTGTAATAGGTATTGGAACTGGAATAAACTATAAAAGAATATCTCCAACTCTTAAAGCTCGTACAAAAGTTGAAACAATAACAAAATATTTATTATTAGCTTCATCAACAATTGCTATTTTAGTTACAATTGGAATTATTCTTTCAGTAATATTTGAGGCAAATAGATTTTTTACAATAGTTCCTATAACTGAGTTTCTATTTGGAACTCATTGGAGTCCTCAAATACCTATAAGAGAGGATCAAGTTGGATCGTCGGGAGCATTTGGAACTGTCCCGCTTTTTGCCGGAACATTCTTAATTGCTTTTATAGCTATGGTAATTGCTGGTCCGATTGGCCTCATGTCAGCTATATATTTATCAGAATATGCTAGTAAAAATATTAGAGATATAGTTAAACCCTTGCTAGAAATTCTTGCTGGAATTCCAACGGTTGTTTATGGTTTTTTTGCTGCTTTAATAGTTGCTCCTTTATTGAGAGATTTTGGAAATAATTTTGGCATTGATATAGCGTCAGAAAGTGCCCTAGCAGCTGGTCTTGTTATGGGAATAATGATAATACCTTTTGTTTCTTCTATTTCAGACGATGTAATTACTGCAGTTCCACAGAATTTAAAAGATGGCTCATTAGGTTGTGGGGCAACAAGATCCGAAACTATTAAAAGGGTTGTTCTTCCTGCTGCATTACCAGGGATAATAGGAGGATTATTACTTGCAATTTCGAGGGCTATTGGAGAGACCATGATAGTTGTTATGGCTGCTGGGATGAGTGCAAATTTAACTGCTAACCCTTTTGAGGCAGTAACAACGGTAACTGTGCAGATAGTTGTATTACTTATAGGTGACCAAGAATTTGATAGCCCAAAAACTTTAGCTGCGTTTGCTTTAGGGCTAGTCCTTTTTGTTGTTACTTTGATTTTAAATTATATAGCCCTTCATATTGTTAAGAAATATAGAGAGCAATACGAATAAATATGGATAAGAATCTTAAAAAAAGGTCGGTTGCAGAGAAGAAATTTAGATTCTATGGTTTGCTATCTGTGTTAATTGCCCTATCCCTACTTGCTATACTATTTATTAGTATTATCCATGAAGGAACAACTGCTTTTATAGAAACAAAGATAAAAATAAATGCTGACTTTGATGAAAAAATTATCTTAAATTCTGGTAGAAAAAATATTGAAACTATTCAGAAAGCTGACTTTAATAAGATTACTAAAAAATCACTTTCTAATATGTTCCCATCTGTGTCAGGAAGGTCTAATACTAAGGATTTATATAGTTTA
>MDSZ01200130.1_pt1 | contig 19977 bp, 15 predicted proteins | sample 811201 | NCBI WGS metagenome assembly MDSZ01 (sample SAMN05326647, study PRJNA326480) | marine metagenome | isolation source: seawater | place: Indian Ocean: North | collected 2010 | reverse complement strand
AGCTTATTAATTGAGGTAAAAAAACTTGCAAGAATTTTTGCGTTTTCTTGACCAAAATGTCTTATTCCAATTGAAAAAATAAATCTATCAAAACTAATTTTTCTAGAATTATTCACTGACTTTTTTAAATTTTTGATAGAAAGTTCACCCCATCCTTCTAAATCATTTAATTTATTATAGTCTATTTTAAAAATATCTGATGGTTCTCTTATGAAGTTAAGTTTCCAAAACTGATCGATTACTTTTTTTCCTAATCCATCAATATTTAATGCTTCCTTTGAGACTAAATGTTTTAGCTTTTCTTTTGCAATATACTCACAAGCATATCCTTTGGTGCATCTACTTACTGCATCTAATTTTTTTGTGCTTTTACTTATTTCTTTTTTTGTTTCTGAGCCGCATAAACATTTAGTTGGAAACTTGAATTTTTTACTATTTTTATCCCTCTTTGATTTATCCACTGATACTACCTGTGGAATTACATCCCCAGCTCGTTGAATATTAATAGTATCTCCAACTCTTATATCTTTTCTTTGAATTTCTTCTTCGTTATGCAAAGTTGCATTTGATACAACAACACCGCCAACTGTTACTGGCTCTACCTTCGCTACAGGTGTTATAGCGCCAGTTCTACCGACTTGAATAATAATATCTTTAATTTTGGTAATAGCTTTTTCAGCCGAAAATTTATACGCAATTGCCCATCTTGGTGAATTAGATGTATTCCCCAATCTTTTTTGTAAATCTAAATCATTAACTTTATAGACAACTCCATCTATATCATAGTCAAGTGAAGAGCGTAATTGGTCTATTTTTTTATGTTGGGTTTCAATTTCTGAAAAATTTTTTGTTATTTTTGAAAGTGGATTAGTTATAAAATTCCAATTACATATCTTTTCTAAAAATTCTGACTGAGTTTTGAAAATCATTGGCTCTATTAAACCAAAACCATAAGCAAAATATTTTAAAGGGATTTTAGCAGTCTCTTGAGGGTTTTTTTGCCTTAATGAGCCACCTGCAGCATTTCTAGGATTAGAAAAATTATCTTTAATTGACTCAAAATCTTTTTTACCAATATAAACTTCACATCTTATTTCCAATATATTTGGAACATCATTAGCTAAAATTTTTTGGGGTATATTGTTTATGGTTTTTAAGTTTTCTAAGATATCCTCTCCTATAGATCCATCACCTCTGGAAAGGCCTTTAATTAATGATCCATTTTTATAAATTAATGAGGCTGATATACCATCAATTTTTGGTTCCGAAAATAATTCAATTTTTTTATTCTCAAACTTCAAATAGTTGTTAATTTTTTTTAAAAAATCTCCCATATCTTGGTGATCAAAAGCATTTGAAAGTGATAACATTGGAACAAGATGCTTCACCTTGGTAAATTTATTTGATGGAGGTGAGCCGACTAAATTATTTTTTTTTAAAAATTTATATTTTTTTTCTAAATTTAGAATTTCTTTTTTGATCTTATCATATTCAGAGTCAGAGATTTGAGGTTTATCATTTGAAAAATATAATTTATTATGTTTTTTTAAGATCTTAATTTTTTGATTATATTTTTTAATTATATCTTTTTTTTCCATCTTCAATTAATTACATTAAGAATTCTCTTAAATATATTTTCCTTTTTTTCTTTTTTTATTCCTTTTTTAAAATCTTCATAGTTTTTGTCGAAAACCTTGTATGATTTTTTGAACCATTCACTTGAATTATAGTTATAACCAAGAACACTGGCGTAATTTCTTGCTTCATTTTCTAGTCCTAAATAATAATAAATTTCAACTAATCTGTGTAAAGCTTCCTCAACAAAAATTGTTGTATTATATTTTTCAGTGATAATTTTTAATCTATTAATTGCAGGAATCCATTTTTTTACTGAAATGTAATACCTGGCTACATATAATTCTTTTGCTGCCAATTGATTCTCTACTAGGCCTCGCTTGAATTTCAAATCTGTTGTGTATTCAGAATTAGGATATTGTTTTATAAAAAGATCAATTTCTTCTCTTGTCTTAATCAAAGGGTCGAGATCTTTATCTTCTTCACTAATTTGCTCATAATAAATAATAGTCAATAAATATTTTGCATAGATAATATTTTTATCTGCAGGATATACTTTTAAAAATCTTTTTAAATTTTCTTCTGCTTCAGAGTAAAAATTTATCCCGTATAAAGAATAGCTAGCCATTATTGCTGATTTTGCGGCTAACTCTGGTTTTGTAAAATTAAGTTCAGCCTCTGAGAATTTTTTGTTAGCGTAAAAATAATCATTTCTTTTAAATGCATCTAATCCCTCCTTATAAAGATTATATGGATCTAGAAGTTTTGAAGGCTCGTAAACGCTATCTTTATCTTTTGAACAAGAATTTAATGAGCTTATCAAAAAGATAATAATAATTAACCGTATTAACATTAGTACTTAATACCAGATTAAAAATTAATTAGAATATTTAATTAGTAAAAATATTAGGCGTTAGCTGCTAGTTTAAAATGTGTTTTTGAAGTCTGACTTTCTTTTACTATATTTTCATCAAACTTTAAAATTTTATATTTAGATTTTGATTTGATTAGCTTGTGTAAAAATAAATTTGAAAGCTGGTGGCCTCCTTGATGGCAATAAACTTTACCTAATATTCTAAAACCAGATAGTAAAAAGTCTCCTGCTAAATCTAATATTTTGTGATTAACAAATTCTTTATCGTTTCTTAATCCATTTTTATTTATCACTTTTTCCTCATTTACAACGACTGCATTTTCCAAGTTTCCACCTTTAGCTAATCCCATTTTTTTTATTTTCTGTATGTCGTCGTACAAACAAAAAGTTCTAGACTCTTCAACTGCTTTAAGATTGTCTGAATTAAAATTAATCAAGTTTCGTTGGTTTCCAATAATTTTATTTTTGTATTTTAGTTCAAAATCAACTTCGAAACTATCTTTTGGAGAAATTTTTATTAACCTATTACCCTCAGTTAATTCGATAGTTTCTAAAACTTTTAAATATTCAACTTTTTTATTTAATTGTTTTAATTCCGTTTTTCTAAAAACTTCTAAGAAATTTTTTGCTGATCCGTCCATTATCGGAACCTCTTCGCTATTTATCTCGATTATGGCACTGCCTATCCCTGCAATATAAAGTGCTGCCAACAAGTGCTCAACGGTTGATACTCTTACTCCATGTTTATTTTGAAGTGTAGTTGATAATGTAGTTGAGGAAACATTTTTAAAATTGGCTTCGATCAAATTATTATTTGATAAATCAATTCTTTTGAAAACTATCCCGTTATCCTCATTTCCTGGTAAAATATTTACTTTGGAATTAACCCCAGAGTGTAAGCCTACACCACTAAAACTTACTGGTTTTTTAACTGTTTTAAGGAATATGTGTTTCACAAAGTGTTTATACTTAATTGTTAAATTTTACTTAAAACAACTAATGTTTCTAAAAATAACAAATTAATTAAAAATAGCCTCAAAAAGCCTTTTAATTAATGTTTTTTTGGTTTCACTGATTGGTATAGCCTCCTTTTTCCAACCAAAATGAACAAGTTTATGAGCAGTGCTTAATATTTCTTCTGTAGGTAAATTATTTTGAAAATTAATGTCAAAATCATCGTTTTTTGAAAATACTTTTCGAAAAATTTTGTTTAGACCTTTCAATTTTGTTCCTTCGTCAATTTCTAAAAAAATCATTTTTGTCATTTCGCTACATTGTTTAAAGTTGACATTCTTAAACATTAGAAGTTCTGAGATTTCGTAAATTCTTGCAAAAGCTATATCATAAATCAATTTTTTTTTAATTTTTCTAAATTTTTTACCCTTTAAAAAATTTTCCTCTAATATTTCGTCATCATATAAATTATCTTTGAAATCAATATCTTTAAGAATTAATTCAACAACCTCAGTCTCTAAAGATATTATTTTTGATATATCTTTTACTATTATACTTGTCCCAAATTTAAAAAATTGCTCAAATTTTAAAGAATTGTTTTCAAAGTAAAATATTTTTGAATTATTTTTTCCGATTCTTATTTGAAAAAAAGTCTCAGAATTATTATTTATTTCATTGATGTAAGCTCCTTTTACAAAACTCTTAATCAAAATTTTTTCAACTTTTAAACTGCATTTGTCAAATATTTGAATCAAATTTTTGTAGTCATTTGAGTTTATAAGAACAAAAGATAATTCGTGTGAGTAAAAATCTCCAAATAGTCCTATAGGTAAATTATCAATTTTTTTATTATCCAAATAAAAGTTTGAGTTAAAAATATGTAAAATATTTTTTTTGGTCTCGATTAAATTTATATAAGATTTTAAATTATTTAAAATATAAGTTATATTTTCTCTTAAAATTTGTGTACCGTTCAATTTTTTATAACCTGAAACATTTAAAAATGTAGGATTAAAATTATCTAAAATTATGATTACCTCTTTAAATGTATGATTGAAATTTTGTTCTATTAAATAAATATTTTCTTTAAGTGTAAGATAAACATTTTCTAAATCCGAAATTCTATTGTCCTCAATACCTTTTAAAGGTACTTCTAATTTATAAACAATTTTAAAATTATTTTGTTCATCGCTATTTCCTACGAAAAAAATATAATTAGTATTATTTATTTCTAGGTAAAGTGTTAGCATAGTTTTCATCTCTTATTTTAAAATAAGTTGGTTTTTAATTCTATAATCAAACACTTTATATTTTGTAAAATCTTTTTTACTTTTTATTTCTAAATAATTTTTTAAACTTTTTAAGTAATTTTCTGATGGTAATCTAATAGTTCTGTTATTAAGTGTCTCTAGATCCCATCTATTAGTTTCAAAAAGAACAAATTTTTTAATTTCATTTAAGGGAAAATTAATTTTTTTTAAATCTTCATATAAAACTTTAAATTTTTTTTCATTCCCGAATACATATGGAAGATCTTGTAAATTTTGTAATTCATGAAATTTGATTAAATCTATTTGCTCACTTAAGTAAAATTTATTCCTCTTTTTAAATAAAATTGCTATTGGTCTTTTTTCAAAAATTTTTATTATTAATGTATCAGGGTATTTTTTTTTAATTTCAAACCCCTGGATATAACTATTTTGTTTTAATATGTTTTCAACCTCTTTACTGTCCAAAATTAAAAGATTTTTATCATAAATTTTTAGCAACGATTTTCTAATATCTTTTTCACTTAATAAAAAATTATTTTTAATAATTATTTTTTTTAAATTAAATTTTGAAATAGATACTTTTTGTGGTGATGTTATAGTAGTAAGTAATATAAATAATATTAAAACAATTACAGTTCGTTTTTTCATTTATCGACGCTTGCATCTAATAAAATTTTTTCAACTAAATTTTCAAAAGTTATACCTTTATACTCAGCTATTTCAGGAACTAGAGATAAGCTTGTCATGCCTGGCTGTGTATTTAGCTCGAGCAAATAAAATTTGTTATTATAAAATTTAAAATCTGATCTAGTGACCCCTTTACATTTCAATACTTTATGAGCTTTTTTTGCGATTTTTAAAACTTCGTTATATTTATTTTTGGGTAATCTTGCTGGCATAATATGTTTCGTTTTAGCTTTCCTAGTATACTTAGCTTTATAATCATAAAAAAAACGTTTTGGCACAAGTTCTATTGCTCCTAATGCAGTTCCATTAATTACTGCAACTTGGATTTCTTGCCCTCCTTTGTATTCTTCAAATATTAATTCATTATACTTTTTGAAAAGATGACGTATTGATAAAAGTAACTTTTTAATATCTTTACAAATAATAACACCAAGGCTTGAACCTTCATTTACAGGTTTTATAACAACAGGGAAGTTAATTTTTTTTTTTTTCAAATTTCTTAAAAGTTTTTTTTTATCACTTAACGGTTTTTTTAATGAAAAATATCTTGGAGTTTTAATATTATTTTTTATAAATATCTTTTTAGAAACAATTTTATTCATAGCGTTAAAAGAACTTATAACGCCAGAGTGCGTGTAAGGGATTCTTAAATATTCAAAGAAGGACTGTGCTACTCCATCCTCACCATTTTTTCCATGCAAAGCATTAAAAATAACATCAGTATTTTTCCTGCTAATCAAATTAAAATTTTTTTTTTGGGGGTCAAATAATGAAACATTATAACCTTTTTTTTTCAAAGCACTAGCACAGGCTTTTCCACTCGCGATACTAATAGCTCTTTCACCGGAGGTACCGCCTAAAACTATCAAAACATTTTTAAATTTTTTTTTATTCACCTATAATTTTTATTTCTAACTCTAGATTTACCCCAGTTTTTTCAAGAACTTTTCTTCTTACTTTTCGAATAAGGTTTTCAATATCTCTTGATTTCGCGTTACCATTATTTATAAAAAAATTACAATGTTTTTGCGAAATCATAGCATCACCCTCTTTTAAATTTTCACAACCAGATTGTTTTATTAGCTCCCAAGCTTTTTTACCTTTAGCAACATTTTTAAAAGTGCTTCCACATGTTTTAATTTGACTAGGTTGAGATAATTTTTTTTTATCTATAAATTCTAATTGTTTTTTTTCTATTTCTTTTTTATTTCCAAAAAGGCCCCTTAGTTTAGCAGAAATTATTATGAGATGACTTGGTAAATTTGTTCCTCTATAAGAAAACTTTATATCCTCTTTTTTAATTTCTATTTCTGATAGTTTATTTTTATCAATAGCATTAACTGATATTAGAACTTTAGAAATATCATTATTGTAACAACCACTATTCATTATTACTGCACCACCAATAGATCCCGGTATACAAGATAAAAACTCCAAATTTCCTAAGCTATTTTCCATAGCAAAATCGGCTACTTTACGATCAAAGGTAGCGGCCCCGACTTGTAAAATATTCTTATCGTCTAGTTTTGAGTAAGAAAAATTATTTCCAAGTTTTATAACGACCCCTTTGACTCCATTATCTCTAAATAATATGTTTGAACCTGCACCAATAATTGTTGTTTTTAAATTTTTACTTTTTGCTTTAGCTAGAAATTCAATAAGTTGTTCTTTATCATTTGCTTTATAAAAATATTCAGCGTTTCCACCCAGATTAAACCAACTATAATTAGAAAGTTTAACATCTTTAGTAAAACTGTCCTGAAATTTTTTAAAGCTGTCATCTAAATTCATAATGAATACTTAAGTCTCGCCATCCACTTTGATATTAATCCTGCGCCCATACCAATTATAATTTCATTGTTTGTTAAATTTCTTTTTAAATATTTAATTAAATTTAATTCATCTTTAACAATTATCACCTGAGTGCTAGAATTTTTAGCAATTAAGTTTGCAAATTTTATAGTATTATATTTAAAATTTCTTTTTTCACCAGCAGCAAATAGTGGACACATAATTACTAAACTTGATTTTTTAAAACATTTTGAGAACTCATCTTTTAATGAAATTACTCTTGAGTATCTGTGGGGTTCAAAAATACTTATAATTTTTCTCTTAGGATTTACATTTTTAACTCCCTCTAATATTGAATTAATTTCAGTTGGATGGTGTGCATAGTCATCGTAAAATTCATTGTTATTTTTAGAAAAAACTTTTGTCATTCTTCTTTGCACTCCTGAAAAGTTTTTAAGTGATTTTTTAATTACATTTAAATTTGCACCTAAATTAAGACAAACAATAAATGCTGCCGCAGTATTTAATGCGTTATGTTTTCCTAAAAGTTTAACATTTATATTTTTTATATTCCTTTTTTTCTTATCTTTATCTTGAAATTTTAGATCAAACACCGTGTGGTCAGAATAATATTTTATCTTTTTTATTTGATAGTCTGCCTTATTATTTTCTCCATAAGTTAATATGTTTTTATTTTTTATTTTTGTTAAAATTTTTCTTATATTTATATTATCAATGCAAATAATAGATTTACCAGTAGGTGGAGTTTTATTTATGAATTCTAAAAAAGACTTTTCTAAATTTTTATAATTTTTATAATAGTCTAAGTGCTCAAAATCTATATTAGTTACAATTGAATAGTTAATTGGCAACTTTAAAAAGCTACCATCTGACTCGTCGGCCTCTAAAATTGACCAATCACCTTTTCCGAGTTTTGCATTACTTTTAAAAGAATTAATTACACCACCATTAATGATTGTTGGATCAAGTTTTTGATCTGATAAAATTTTTGCTACCAAAGATGTTGTTGTTGTTTTCCCATGTGATCCAGTAATTATTATATTTTTTTTCAAAGAAACAACATCGGCTAAGACTTCTGCCCTTGGATAAATTGGAATTTTATTTTTTTTTGCATACTTAATTTCAACATTATTATCCTTAATAGCTGACGATTTTACCACGATTGTTGCACCCTTAATATTATGAGTTGAGTGTCCAATAAATAATTTAATTCCAGACTTTGAGCAACTTGTTGTATTTTTATTTTTATTTTGATCACTACCTTGTATTTTAAAACCCATATTTTTCATTATTTGAGCTAATCCACTCATTCCTATTCCGCCGATACCAACGAAATGAATTACATCTTTTTGACCTAAGTTAATTTTTTTCATTAAAAATTTTATTTAATTGATTAAATAAAGTATTAAAAACATCTTTGTCAGAATATTGTTTTTGACTTGTCAAAACATTATTTATCAAAGATTTGTTGTTAAATACTAAGTCAATTAAATCATATAATTTATTTTTAATATCTTTTTCTTCCAATAAATATCCATAACCTTTTTTTGAATAAAACTCAGCGTTTTTATATTGATGATTGTCAGCAGCTGTTGGTAAAGGAATTGAAATAAAAGGGATTTTAAAATTTATTAGTTCTCCCAAAACAGATGCTCCTGAACGCGTAATAACTAAATTTGCTTTAGAATAGTAATCAAAAATTCTATTACTAAAATTAAATATTTCATAATCTAAATTAGCATTTTTATAAAATTGAGATAATTGATCATTTTGCTCTTTCTGACATTGCTGATAGACTTTAGTCATAATTTTATTTTTTTTTAATTTAAGAAATATATGTGGGAGTTCCTCAGCAAATATCCTGGCGGCCTGACTACCTCCTAAAACTAAAATTTTCATTTCATCAAAGCTTTTATTTTCAAGAGAAAAATCTTTATTTATTAATTCCTCTCTTACGATATTTCCTATTTTAATAATTTTATCAGAGTATTTGTTGTCAACTCCCTCCAGCTCTTTAAAAGAAACAAAAATTTTCTCTGCGAACGGTAATAAATATTTATTAGCTTTTCCTACAATTAAATTATTTTCGTAAATTACAAATTTTATTCTTAAAAATGAAGCGGCTATACATATTGGAAAAGATGAGTATCCTCCCATGCCAAAGATAATTGATGGTCTATTAAACAGTAAAAATATAAGTGATTTAATAATAGAAAAAATTATGGTTAAAATTGAAATAAATAATCTTAAAAAATTTGTTTTTATCAAAGGAGATGAAGATATTTCTACTATATCAAGATTTTTATTTACTTTTAAATACTCCAAACCTCTCTTATCAGTTGTTAATTTTACATTTAAATTTTTACTAATTAAGAAATTTGCAAGACTTAAGGCAGGGAAAATATGTCCTCCAGTTCCACCAGTAGCAATAATAATGTTTTTTTTAGTCATACAAATATGATTTATTTTTTGTATAGTTTAATACAATTCCAGCTAAAATTGCGCTACCAATCAAGGATGACCCTCCGTAACTTAAAAAAGGTAAAGTCATACCTGTTGTAGGTAACAAGTTAGTGTTTACTCCGGCATGAATAAATGTTTGAAATATCAATAGTGTGGCTAACCCACTAAGAGAAATTCTTAAAAACTCATTATCTTGATTAAAACAATTTTTAATAATCCTAAATGAAATATATAAAAAAATAATTAATATTATTATTGAGACTAAAGAACCAAATTCCTCAGATATTACAGCTATTACATAATCTGTATGTGCCTCAGGGACGCTTTCTTTTAAAACACCTTCACCCATACCTTGACCAGTTAGTCCGCCTAATTTTATGGCCTCTAAAGCAGATGAGGATTGGAATTGATCCCCTTGATTTGGATCAAAAAAAGCAATCAATCTGTTAGTAATGTAACCAAACTTCTCAGGTAAATAAAAAAGTAAAGTGGTGAGTGATATTAAAAAAATTGAGAATATAATTAAAATATAAATTAAGCTGACTCCTGCAACAAAAACAGTAGCGACCCAACTGAAAGTCAATAACATAGATTGACCTAAGTCTGGCTGATCTATTAACAAAATTATGACAGAACATAACAAAATAAAGCTTAAAAAATATTTAATTTGAGAGTTTTTAAATTTTTCATAAGTTAATATTTTTGCTGTCATTAAAATAAAAAATGGTTTTAATATTTCAATAGGTTGTAATCTAAAAAAATAAAAATCTAACCATCTCTTTGCACCTTTCACTTCAACGCCAATAATTGGTACTAATGCTAAAAGCATAAAACATACAATGAATATCGGCATGACTAATTTTATAAAAATCTCAGTTTTTATTGTTGAAATTATAATCATTATTGAAACAGCTATTAAAGTAAAAACAAAGTGTTTTGTAAAAAAAAAATAATAATTCTTATTGAGTCGCTCTCCAGCAAGAGATGAGGTAGAGGAGAATGAAAAAAATAAACCTAAAAAAAATAGAATAAAAAAACACAATAAAATTTTTTTATCCATTCCTCTCCAAAAATTAGTAAACTTGTATTTAATTGATTTTTCTAACATATTTCCTACACAACTTTTTAAACACATTGCCTCTTTGCTCAAAATTTTTAAACTGATCAAAAGAAGCTGCTGCTGGGCTTAATAAAATAGTTTTAATATTTTTTTTTTGTGTTTTAATATCTTTAAGGACTTGAATAATAGTTTTATTTAAATTTCTAGTAATAGAAAAATTTATTTTGCCTTTAATTTGATTTATAAAAAAGCTTATATTATTACCTATTACGTAACATTTAATAATATTTTTTTTAAGCTTGAGTAATTTAATTTTATCTTCCTTTTTGGGCAGCCCTCCTAATATCCAGTAAATATTTTTAGAACTAGATAAAGCAAATTGAGTAGACTTAAACGAGGTGGCCTTTGAGTCATTAATAAATAAAGTGTCCTTTCTTTTTAAAAATAATTCATATCTGTGGGGTAAACCTTTAAATGAATTAATTGTTTTTACAAATGAACTGTCTTTAATTTTCAATAATTTAGCAAAAGTGTAAGTAAAACTCATATTCTGATCATTTAATTTGGAGGTAAGATAACTATTATTAATTTTTAACTTTATTTTCATATAACCTTTTATTTTTGGAAATATTAATTTGCTTAAAAACTTTTTTCTTACAAATTTATTTTTGAATTTCTTATCTATAATTGCATAATCATTTTTATTTTGAAGATGAAAAATTTTAAATTTTGAATCTAAATAATTTTTCATATTACCGTGCCAATCTAAATGGTCATTCGTCAAATTTAAAAAAAAAGCATAGTTAGGACAGATGTATTTTGAATGAGAGAGTTGAAATGACGAAGCTTCAATAATTATGTATTTATTTTTAGGTTTTTTTATTTCTAAAATAGGGTTTCCAATATTTCCCCCTAATGAACATTTTAAATTATTTTTTTTAAAAAGGTGGGCTATCAATTTACAAGTAGTTGATTTTCCGTTTGTGCCTGTTACAACAATAGTTTTAGATTTGCTGTTAGTTAAATAAAATAAATCAATATCAGTTATTATTTTATTTTTATATCTTATTAGTTTTCTATTATTTTGAAGGCTTATACCAGGAGACAAAACTATATAATCAACTTTACGCAGGGTGCTAATTAAATTTTTAGATCTTTTTTTTTTAAAAAAATTTTTTTTGTTATCATCCCAAATTTCATAATTTTTAATTTTATTTCTTTTAAAAAATTTAATTACTGAGATACCAGATAAACCTAAACCGTAAACAAGGAACGACCGTTCTTTGAGTTCTTTAATTTGACTCATGTTTACCTTAATTTAAGTGTTGCTAGTCCAATCAGTGCTAAAATTATAGCGATTATCCAAAATCGAATTACAATGGTTGATTCTGCCCAACCTTTTTTTTCAAAATGATGGTGTATCGGAGCCATTCTAAAAAATCTTTTACCTGTTAATTTGAATGATGCTACTTGAATAATTACCGATACTGTTTCCAAAACGAATAAACCTCCTATTATAGCTAGAACTATCTCATGTTTAACTATAATTGCGATGGCTGCCAAAGAACCGCCAAGAGATAGTGAACCTGTATCTCCCATAAAAATTTTTGCTGGAGGCGCATTATACCAAAGGAATCCTAAACAAGCCCCAACAACAGAACCACAAAAAATAGATAATTCCCCTACATCAGGGATATATTGTATCTGTAAATAATCTGAAAAGATTGTATTTCCCACTACATAAGAAATTAAAGTAAAAGAAAGAGCCACTAACATTACTGGCACAGTTGCTAGACCATCTAAACCATCTGTTAAATTTACTGCATTTGAAGCTCCAATAATTACAAATAAACCAAAGGGTATAAAAAATAAACCCATGTACCAAATGAGATTTTTGAAGAAAGGGAAATAGAGATTGTATAAATATTCATGAGAAGAATAATTGATCAAAATATGTAACGTTAATATACCAATAATAATTTGACCTAAAAATTTATATCTAGATTTAAGTCCTCTAGAATTTTTGAATTTAATTTTTAATACATCATCTAACAATCCTAAAGCTCCTAAGGACAAAGAGACAAAAATTAAAGTCCAAACATAAACATTACTCAAATCTGCCCATAAAATAGTGCTTGTAAAAATTCCAATTATAATAATTACTCCACCCATAGTAGGAGTTCCAGTTTTTTTTATAATATGATCTATTGGGCCATCTTGTCTTATTGGTCCAGTAATCATTTTTTCTGAAAAAATTTTTATTAAAGGTCCACCAATTATAAATACAACTACTAGAGAGGTTACAACGGATAAGCCTGTTCTAAAAGTTAAATACTTAAATACATTTAAAAAAGAGTATTGATCTATTAAAGAGGTCAATAAATTAAATAACATTTAAATTCCTTTTATCATTTTTTGACTAAATTTATAAAGCCCAGTAGCATTAGATCCTTTGATCATTAAATAATCGTTGTTTGATATCGTTTTGTTTAAACTTAAATCTATATCTTCGATATTTTGTAAAATATTTCCTCTTTTTTCTTTTTTAAGAAGTTTATATGTGAAAATCGTTTTGTTTCCTTTAATGAATACTTTATCAATATCAGAATTGTTAATAACTTTTGAAAGTTCTTCATGATATTTTCTAGATCTAGAACCTAATTCAAGCATATCACCAAGTATCAAGTATTTTTTGAATTTTTCTTTTTTAATAAAATTAAACTTATTAATTGCATTTTTAACCGATAGTGGGTTTGCATTGTAACTCTCATCGATTAGTTTAAATTTTTTCTTATACCTTGAGATTGAGTAGTTTTTTCCTCTTCCCTCAATTGATTCGTAATATTTAAATTTATTTTTTATACTGAAAACATCAATTTTAAGTTCTTTTAAAACTGCTAATGAGGATAAAATGTTATTAATATTTAGATCTTTAATGTCAAAATTAATAGTCTGATTATTCATATTTACAAATATTTTTGATCTATTCTCTTTTTTTAAAATCTTTTTCAAAGAAACATCTGACTTTTTATGAAGACCAAAAGTAATAATTTTTAAATTATATTTTTTTGCTTTTTTATAAAGATAATTAAAAAATTTATCATCTTTGTTAAGTACTACAGTACCTCCACTTTTAATATTCTCTATAATTTCTGATTTGGCTTTTGCTATTTCATGTATATTTTTAAAATTTTCTATGTGAGCCTCTCCAATATTTGTTATTATGCCAATATCAGGTTGAATTAACTTAGTTAATCTTTTAATTTCTCCACCTTTACTCATCCCTACTTCAAAAACTCCAAATTTATTATCAGAACTTAAATTAGATAAACTTACTGGAACACCAAAATGGTTATTATAAGACTTTGGTGAAGAGTAAGTTTTTCCTGAATTTTGTAGTAAATTTGTAATTAAATTTTTTAAAGATGTTTTGCCTGCACTGCCAGTTATAGCTATTATTTTAGCAAAACTTTTTTTTCTTTTCAACTTTGCAAAATGGTTTAAAAAAGAAATTGTATCTCTTACCTTAATTATTTTTCTATTTTTTTTTTTTATTTTTGAGGAGGTTATTATGCAACCTGCTTTTTTTTTAAAGCTTCATTAATAAATTGATTTCCATCATTCTTTTTTCCCTTAATAGCTAAAAATAAGTTATCTTTTTTAATTAATCTTGTGTCTATTGAAAAACCAGTAAATTCTACGTTTTTAAACACTCCTAATATATCTTTTAATATTAGTTTATTTTGTAGAACATTTTGTTTTTTATTATTTAAAATATTAACTTTTATTTTATTTATAATCTTTTTATCAGAAATCTTTATTATTTTATTTTTATAAATTTGTTGATCCTCATGACCTTTACCAGCAACAAGAATAATCTCTTGGTGTTCCGCGTTTTGAACAGCTCTTGTAATAGCTATTCTTCTATTTCCAATATTAAACACTTTTTTGTTTTTTTTGTCTTTAATATTTTTTAAAATTTCACTTCTTATCTTTTTTGGATTTTCGTTTCTAGGGTTATCATCTGTTACATAAATTTTTTTACAATATTTGTCTGCTATTTTAGCCATAAGGGCTCTTTTTTTTTTATCTCTATCTCCCCCACACCCAAAAACTAAAGAAATGTTTTTTCCATAATTAGACCTAAGAGACTCTAATGTTTTTGATAAAGCATCTGGTGTATGTGCATAATCGATAAAGACTCTTGTGCCATTAGAATATTTTTGGACTAACTCCAATCTTCCACTAACATCTCGTATTTTTTTTAAAGATTTATAAATCACATTCTCGCGCAACCCTGCTAGTTTAGCTGCTTTTATTGCCATAGCTAAATTTTTCATTTTAAAATTATCTTTAAATCCTAATTTTTTAATTTTAATTTTTTTAAGCTCTTTGCTTATATCTAAAATTCTTAAATTCTTTTTATTCGCAATTTTTTTTAATAAAAAAAATGGACCAATTTTCTTATCAGAGATAACAGTTGATTTTCTCTTCAAAATTTCTCTGAATAATATTAATTTTGCATTTAGGTAAGATTTCATATTTTTATGATAATCAAGATGGTCCTGGCTAAAGTTTGTAAAAACTGCTCCTTTAAATTTAATGTGATGTAATCTTTTTTGATCTAAGCCATGACTTGACGATTCTATTATTACATTATCAATTTTTTTTTTTTTCAACATTTGCAAATTTTTATGTAATGAGAGTGTATCGGGAGAGGTAAGATTAGTTTTTATAGTCTTTCCATCAAATTTAATACCCAAAGTACCAATTGAAGCAACCGATATGTTGTTAATGCTTAAAATTTGATAAAATAAGTCGGCTACTGATGTTTTTCCATTTGTGCCTGTAACTGCAATGATATTTTTAGGCTTTAACTTGTAAAATTTAGAAGATAACTCACTTAAAAGATGTCTTATATTACTTGTCTTAATAATTGGTATATCTTTACTTACGAATTTACATTTTTTAGAAGCAATAATAACGGATGCACCTTTGTTAATTGCTTCTTTAATAAAATTTTCACCATTTAATTTATTGCCTTTAATAGCAAAGAAAATATAATTTTTTTTTATATATTTGCTATTAGTTGAAAGTCCAGAGATGAAAATATTTTTATCATCACTTGAAACATTTTTAATTAAATTTTTCAGCAACATACTGATCGGTAAACTCATTGTTATTTATGGCTAAAATTGGTCCAATTTTTTCTATTATTTTGCCTGCTACATAAACAGAATTCCAACCAGATGTATTATAAGGAGCTTTAGTCTTTACACCTCGATAACTATAAATTAAATTTTTATTAATTTTGGGATTCTCTAGCATTACAAAAAGTGTGTAATTTGGTTTATGAGTAGGGAAGATTGAAATAAAAGTATTAATTCTCCTATTTTTTTTTCCATAACTTTCAGCTGTTCCTGTTTTTCCTCCTACGTAATAACCATTTTTATTTGCTAGATATGCTGTTCCATTTTTACTAGTAACAACTTTTCTTAAAATTCTAATTAATTTATCACTGGTTTCACTTTCAATTATTTTTTTGGGTTTTTCAATTTTTCTATCTTTAATTAAACTAGGTGTAATTAATTTACCTCCATTACTAATTGCTCCATATAAAGCTGTAGCTTGTAAAGGTGTAGTGGTAATACCATGACCAAAAGATATAGTTTCTAATTTACATTTATCCCACTTTAGTTGGTGAGGTGTTCCAACCTCCTCTAGCTCAATTGTTGGATTATTTGTAAGTCGAGTTTTTTTTATAAATTCTTTATAATTGTCTTCACCAACTTTTTTTGCAAGGAATACGGAACCAACATTTGAGGATCTAATTAAAATTTCCTCAACAGAAAGATTGTTTGGATGTTCTTTCATGTCAGTAATTTGGTGGATTGAACATTTGATTTTATTTGGTATATTTTTAATAATTGTATCAGTGTCTACTAATTTATGATCTAAAGCTAATGCAACAGTAAAGGTTTTGAATATAGATCCCAGCTCATAGACCCCTTTGGTTATTTTATTTATAAATTTTTCATCTTTTATAGTTACTCTCTTGTTTATATTGAAATTAGGCAATGATACTAAAGATATTATATCTCCATTATTTACGTCCATTAATAGAGCTCCTCCTCCAGTGGCATCAAAAGTTTTTATCGCTTCATCTAATTCTTTATTAACAATATATTGAATATTGCTGTCTAAAGTTAATTTTAAAGGTTGATTAAGTAGTTTTTTATTTTTTAATTCTTTATCAAAATATTTTTCCAAACCAGATATTCCGTAATTGTCATAATCGACCTGTCCAATAATGTGGCTAAATAAATTTCCGTGGGTGTACATTCTCGCTTGAAAGGGTTCAAACTTGATCCCTTTTTCACCTAATCCCCAAAGCTTTTCTTTTTCGTTATGATCAATCCTCTTTTTTATTCTAAAATATTTTTTTTCATTTAATTTTTTATTAATTTCATCTATCTGAAGTTCAGGAAAATTTATTCTTAAATTAATAAGTAATTTTTTTTTATCTTTTACTAATTTTGGGTCTATTGCTGCATGAAAAGTGTTTATATTTCTTGAAATTATCACTCCATTTCTATCAACTATATCTCTCCTTATTACAGAAAATTTGGAAGATTGTTTTTCATAATAAAAAATATTTTTTTTATTTAATGAAATATGGGTAATTTTAATTGAGAAAATTAAAATTAAAGAAAAGAAGAAAAAAAATAATAGATAAATCCTATCTTGAAAGTTACTTGTTTTTTTTAAAATCTTATTTTTTTTATTTATTTCAAAATAATCCTCAAAATAAAAACTTGTTTGATTGAAATTTTTATTTATTTTTGATTTTTTTTTCATTGAAAGTTTTAATATTAGAAATTTTACTGTTCATATTTGTAAAATCAGTGATGTCAAAAAATATGTTTGAATATTTAATTGGATGGTAATCATTAAATCCAATTAAATTTAGTTTTTTTTCGATTTCTGCAGGTGATGTTAAGTAATAAAAATCAAGCTGGGCCTCATTAATATCTTTTTTTTTCTCTAATATTTCAATATTTAGATTTAACATTTGTTTTTCTATAATATGTGTTTTGTTTTTAATAATTGAGGTGATTACTAAGAAAGTAATAAAAATAGCAATAGAAATTATAAATTTTTTTTTAAACATTAATCGATTCTAAATCTAAGTACTTTTTAAATTTTTTTATAAAATCGTATGGATACTCAAATTTATTTTTGCTTCTTACGGCGAATCTTAATTTTGCTGATCTAGACCTATTGTTTTTTTCAATTTCTAGTTTTGATGGAGTAAAAACTTTATTTTTATATGTACTAAATAAAGTATTATCTAAACCTCTGCTGTCTGGAAAATATCTTGATGGTTTAGATTTATTTTTAGAAAAATTGGAAAAGAAATATTTTATAATTCTATCTTCTAAAGAATGGAAACTTATTACTAAAATTTTACCACCTGGTTTTAATTTTTTAGTAGCGCTTATAACACCATGTATTAATTCTGTGATTTCTTTATTAACAAATATTCTTAAAGCCTGAAAAGTTTTAGTACAAGGATTTATCTTGCTGGAATAATCTTTTTTTTTACTTTTTTCAATTATTCTCACAAGATCTGATGTATTCAAAATTTTTTCTGTATTTCTAAATTTTATTATATTTTTAGCAATTCTTGATGCTTCCTGTTCGTTGCCTAAAATTTTAATTATTAGTTTAAGATCTGTTTCTCCTAAATTATTTATTGCCTCTAAAGCTGTTATTTCATTAAGACCCATAGTCATATTCAATTTTTTCTTAGATTTAAAAGAAAAACCTCTGTCATAATCATCTAATTGAATAGATGATAGACCTAAATCAAAAATCACTACATCTACAAATTCATCGGATATGGTATCTAATTGACTAAATTTTATTTGATCAAATTTAAATCTTTTTGGAAATTCTTTTTCAAATTTTTTAGCTATTGGGGATACTTTTTTATCTCTATCAATGGCTTGAACTGTTGCGCCAGAAAGGTTGAGAATGGCTTTCGAATAACCACCGCCGCCAAAAGTGCAATCTATAATTTTTTTTTTTGAGGATGGTAAAGAAATTTTTAAAACCTCATTCAGCATCACTGGAAAATGGGAGAATTCCAGTGATGTGTTTTGATTGTTCATGAGTCCAAAATTGAGTCATTAAAACTTTTGTTTTCTTAAAAACGCAGGAATTTCAAAATCTTCTTCCTCACTAGTTTCTTGGTCAAATAATTCCTGACTATCTTTACTTCTATCCTCATGAGTCTCTAGAGCCTCGTCTGATTGATAACTTTGACTTTCAGAGAATAATCCTGGCGTATATTCATCTTCATTTTCTTTAACGAGGTCTTTTGCCTCTTCTAAATTATTGTTCTCTATATAAGATGCACTTTCAATCGAAATACCTGGTGATACGTTGTCTATCCCCGGGTTATTGTCGTTTGTTACCTCCTCCGAAATTTGATTGTTCGAATGGTTTTCGTAATTATTAAAAGAATCATTTGCTTCCTCTAATTCATAGCTGTCATCGAGTTTTAAAGCGTTTGCACCGTCAATTGAATTTAGTGTATTACTCTCAATTCTTGAGTTACGAGAAAATAAATTTTCAGAGTAACCTGTATTTCTATTTTGAATACGGGAAACCATATTTAAAACTGTATTACTTTCAGTCTTATGACCATCTAATGCGGTTGCAACTATTGATACTCTTATTTTGCCGTTCATGCTCTCATCTTTAATTGCTCCAAAAATTAATTCAGCTTCTGGATCAACTTCGGCCCTAATTTTGTTCACTGATTGATCTACCTCAAATAATGTAAGATCGTTACCTCCAGTAATATTAATTAATAAACCCTTGGCTCCTTGGAGAGAATACTCATCAATCAAAGGATTATTAAGAGCCATTTCTGTAGCTGTCATAGCTCTATTTTCACCTTCTGCTTCACCAGTCCCCATCATTGCTTTACCCATAGAGCTCATTACCGTTTCAACATCAGCAAAATCAAGGTTTATCATTCCTGGTCTAACCATTAAATCTGTTACGCTTTGCACTCCATGTTTTAAAACATTATTTGATAAATTAAATGACTCCTCAAAAGTGGTTGTTTCACTCGCAATCTTAAAAAGATTTTGATTTGGTACTACTATGACAGTATCTAAATGTTTTTTAAATTGTTCTAACCCTTCAATTGCTCTTCTCATTCTTTTAGGTCCCTCGTAAGAAAAAGGTAAAGTTGTTACACCTACAGT
>MDSZ01095005.1_pt1 | contig 19979 bp, 15 predicted proteins | sample 811201 | NCBI WGS metagenome assembly MDSZ01 (sample SAMN05326647, study PRJNA326480) | marine metagenome | isolation source: seawater | place: Indian Ocean: North | collected 2010 | reverse complement strand
CGCAGCATTCCCTTCCGAATGGTCTGCCTGATGGGCATGAATGACGGTGAGTACCCGAGGGAAGTCCGACCACAATCTTTTAACCTGATCGCCACCGGCGAGGCCCAGCGAGGTGATCGCAGCAAGAAATTCGACGACCGCTACCTGTTCCTGGAGGCGCTGCTGTCTGCACGCGACGTCTTTTACGCCAGCTACATTGGCCGGAGCATGCACGACAACAAGGAGCACCCGCCTTCCGCGGTCCTGGCTCAGCTGCAGAATTACCTGGCCGATATCTTCCCAGAACTGTGCACTCACCAGCATGCACTGCAACCCTTCAATACCGCCTACTATCAGGGGGATAAACAGAGCTCGTTCATCCAAAGCTGGTACCGGGCCCTAAAGGCACCTGCACCTGCCCCTTTCATCGAAACTCCGCTGCAGGGGGACAGCACACTGTCGTGCACCGACCAGACCCAGCTGGCGAAGTTCCTGCGTCATCCCGGACGGTATTTCCTGACGCAACGCCTAGGTGCTTACCTAGAAATCCAGGATATCAAGCTGGCCGATACAGAGCCCTTTGACCTGGATAGCCTGAAGCGCTTCCGGCTGGAAGACGAAGCGCTGACAGCGCTCGTCGAAACAGGTGACCTGACTAATTTCCGGGCAGCCGGGATCATCTCGGGCCAGGTGCTGCCTGGCGCGGCCGGAAGTCAGCAACTGGAAATAGTCATTCAGCGGGCTGAGGAGATCTATCAGTCAATCGAACCTTACCTCGAGGGATCACCTTCCATCCGCGCCGGAGAGTTCACTATCGGGACGCAGCCCCTGCAGATACAACTGACAAACCTGTATCAAGGCCAGATGGTGCAATACCGAGCCGGCCGACTGCGCGCGGCCGATGAACTCTCGCTCTGGACCAATCACCTAGCAGCCAACCTGTTCGAGCCAACACCGTCCATCCTTATCGCTCGAGGCAATGCCAGCAAAGCTGAGACCTGTCGACTGGAACCCCTCACCCAAGACGATGCCAGGCAACACCTGCTAGGTCTGCTCGGCTACTATGAAAGAGGGATGAAGTCACCCCTGTTCCTGCCATGCCATGCCAGTCGAACCTTCGTTTCAAGCCTTATGCAGGATCAGGACAGAGAGTTAGCCCTCGCCCGGGCCCGAGCGGAATGGTCCAATGACCAAACGGTCTCAGAGGGCGACGACCGATACTGGCAGCGGTTGTTCCAGTTCCCGGAAGCCTTCTCCGGCCCTTTCAGCAGCGACGCCTGCGCGGTCTGGGAACCCTTGTTGGCAACACGACATGAGTGAACTGGATACATCGCACTTGAACCTATCAGGTTCCCGGCTCATTGAGGCCAGTGCCGGTACCGGTAAAACCTACACAATCACCAACCTGTGCCTGCGCCTGCTCCTCGGTCGAGGCCAACCACCTCTGACGCTTAGCCAGATCTTGGTGCTGACATTTACCAACGCAGCGGCGGACGAACTGAAAGAGCGCATCGCAAGACGACTCCAGGAAGCACGCTCAGCATTCCGACACGGCACGGATGATAATTTCCTGCAGGAACTGATCGAAACCAGCAATGATCCCGAACGGGAACTGAAACTGCTGACAGGGGCGAGTCAACTGATGGATGAAGCCAGTATTTTCACCATCCATGGGTTTTGCGCCCGAGTACTGAACGAACGGGCCTTTGAATCCGGTGTACTGTTTCAGCAACCCGAGGAGGTGGACCAGGATGAATTGCTGCAGCTTGCTGCCGAGGATTATTTCCGCAACCATGTCCTGTCCCTGGGGTCCGACCTCAGGGACGTCGCCCTGGGTCTGTGGCCGAACCCACTGAAGCTCGCGGAACAACTAAGGCCCTTGCTTCTCCAGAGTGACATGACCATTTACCCGGAAGCGATCACTGACTTCAACGCCAACCAACTGGTTATTGATGCAAGAGCCGCCAAGCAGGCCTGGCTCGAGGAAGACATGCCAGCGCTGATCGACAGAGAGTTTGATGGACGATATACCCCCAAGAAACGCCTGAAGAAAAGCGAAAGCTTCTGGCGCAACCCTGCTGCTGAACTCACCAGTGACATTTGGGCTGTCTATGCCAGGGAAAGCCTGGAAAAGTCCATTAAAGCGGACTTTCCTGAAGCCAACGCCCTACAGTTGATTGACCGGGTCCACCAGGATAATAGGCAACTGCCGGCGTGGCTCTGGGCCACCGCGCTTACGGAAGTTCGTCGACTGATCGCTGCCTACAAAGCGGAATGGCACCTGCTAACCGTCGATGATTTACTGACGCTGACCGGCGCCGCGGTCAGTCGACCAGGCTCCCAGCTGGCGGAACTGCTAGCCGAACGCTGGCCGGTGGCCCTGATTGATGAATTCCAGGATACCGATCCGGTGCAATACGATATCTTCAGGACCATTTACCAGGCACAGGAAAACCGCGGCAGCCTGCTGATGATTGGTGACCCTAAACAGGCAATTTACCAGTTCCGGGGTGCAGACGTGTTCACCTATCTTAATGCCCGACAGAGCGCTAACGAAGTCAGCACCCTGACAACTAACTGGCGGTCAACACCGGCATTGATTGAGGCCACCAATCACCTGTTCCAGAGGCCGCGTATTTTTGGAGACACCACGGGCATAAGTTTCGATCCGGTCCAACCAGCAGCGTCCAACTCGACACGGCAGATGACGATTGCCGACCAGACACCAACCCCCTACCAGTTGTGCATTGCCGGGCAGGAAACAGGCACGATGAATGTCGACATCGCCCTCGGACGGTTGATGGACTTCGCTGCGGAAGAAGTTGTGCGCCTGCTCGATCCGGATTCGGCAGCACGCATCAACGACGCCCCTGTCAAGGCCGGCCAGATAGCCTTCCTGGTGCGACGGCGCAAAGATGCCGCTGCGGCCAAGGCCGCACTGGCACGCCGGGGTATCAGGAGCGTTTACCAAACTCAGGATAACGTTCTGCATCAGGACACCGCCCGGGACCTGAAACTGATACTTGATGCAGTCGCAGAACCCACCAATGATCGCGCCATCAGGGCGGCCCTCGCCACCCGCCTGTTGCAGGTCACTGCGGAGGAAATCGACGCCTTGAACCGCGATCCCGCGAGTCAGCAGGCAGTCATAGAGGAGTTTCGCTCCTACCACGACCTGTGGCGGAACAGGCAACTAGCCGTCATGCTCAACCGGCTGATGACTCAGCGTCAACTGGCAGAGAAATGGCTTCAACAGCCGGAAGGAGAACGTCAGCTGACCAATTTCCGGCATCTGACGGAACTGCTCCAGGCGCGTGCTACAACAACACCCGGCATGTTCCAGCTAATCAAGTGGTTTGAACGCCAGCTGAGTGAAGCCGATTCAAGCGATATAGATGCTCGTCTTCTGCGCCTGGAAAGTGACGAAGATCTCGTCAAAATCGTCACCATGCATGCTGCCAAGGGCCTGGAATACGATATTGTCATGCTGCCCATGCCCGTCTTCAACCGCAGACCTAAGGGTAAGACGCCCGCACTGTTTCACGAACAGCGGAACGGTCGGTTCACCACCGCACTGGAACTCGGCGACAATGAGTTACACAGAAGTCGTGCCCTACAGGAACAACGTGACGAAGAGATGCGACTGCTGTACGTGGCGGTAACGCGTGCCAGATACCGCTGCTACATCGGCTTACCCCAGATCCAATCCTTCGACAATTCCGCTGTCGCTTCCCTGCTGGGCCTGGAGGCATCATCGGAATTCACTGACCTCAAAGACCGCTGCCTCTCAGCCAGGGACACAGGTCTATTACCCGCTGACCTTTTTTCCCAGGTCGATGTTGCGATTCCCGAGTCCTCGGCATGGACGGATTCCGGAGTTGGCACAACACTGGTTGAACCACCCACTAAACCTGTGAGTATTGACTCTTGGCGAGTCCATAGCTATACGTCAGTTATCGCCCGCATTGCAGAACCCCATATCACCGGCGGTTACGCGGACGATGACGTAACCCTGGCAACCCAGGCGGCAGGAGATACTTCCCGCCTCACTTTTCCACGGGGCCCGAGGGTCGGCATCGCGCTGCACGCCCTTTTGGAAGATGTGGATTTCATGAACCCGACACAGCACCTGCAGCTCTGCGAACGCCTCTGCCGGACTCTCGGCCTAGCCGCCGAATGGCTGCCGGTCCTGGACAAATGGTTGGGTGACATCCTGACAAGCCCTCTCGATGATCATTGCCTGCAAGACATCGCCCGGTCCGACCGACTAGACGAAATGGAATTTCACTTTTCCCTTCGAAGCGGTAACGAGCTGGTCACCTGGTTAAACGACCTGGGCTACCTCCGCAGCCAACAGTTAAACGTTAGCCTGGACGGTATGATGACAGGGCTGATAGACCTTCTGTACCGCCGTGACAACCGCTACTTTATCATCGACTACAAGTCCAATTTCCTTGGCTACCAGCGTGACGATTACCGCCCTGAACGGCTGGCCGACGTCATGCTGGACCAGCACTATTCACTACAGTTCCTGATTTACACCGTGGCGACCCACCGAATGCTGCAGAATACTCTGCCCGGTTATAACTATGAACAGCACTTCGGCGGCATCCGTTACCTGTTTCTCAGGGGCATGGACGGCGCCACCGATAACGGTATCTACTGGCACCGCCCGGACGTCTCGCTGGTCACAGAGCTTGACCAGCGCCTGGGAGCAGACCCATGAACGAGTCAGCATCCAAGTGGTTTGAAAACCAGTTCCTGACCGCCCTAGGCATAGACCGGGATGACGCAATTCGAACAGTTGTTCAACAGCTCGTCCGAGCAACAATCAACCAGCATTCCTGCCTGACAGTTCCAGACCAGACTTTGCTCGAGCTGCTGCAAACCCACGAGGTCGTGGGCGCACCCGGCGAAAGGACACCACTGATCCTCGAGCATGACAACCTCTACCTGGCCCGTTACCACCAATACGAGCAAGAGGTTGCTGCGATGATGACAACCCGCAATCGCGCCGCCGGAGACATCGATACTGCAAGCCTGCTCAAAGGCCTCACTCAGGAATTTGGTGAAGAGCCTCATGACCGTCAGAAACTGGCCGCACTACTAGCCCTGACCCGACAGCTTTGCATCATCACCGGCGGACCCGGTACTGGGAAGACCAGTACCGTGGTCAAGATACTGAAGCTGCTGCTCAAGACCGAACCCGGGTTACGGGTACACCTCGCCGCGCCAACCGGCAAGGCGGCCATGCGACTCAGCCAGTCCATCGCCAGCTATGACGACACCATCAAGCCGGAAGTCAAGACCCTTCATCGTCTGTTGGGTATGCGACGCGACGGACGGACATTCCGGCATGGTCCTGGTTTCCTCATACCCACCGATCTTATGATCGTGGATGAGGCATCCATGATCGACCTGCCTATGATGCACCGGCTGCTGCGGGCTCTGCCGGAAACAGCCCGACTTATCTTACTTGGTGATCCAAACCAGCTACCATCCATCGATACCGGTAATGTTCTTGCTGACGTGTGCCGGGGAGACAATGGGTTTTCCAACGAGTTTGCCCATCAGGCGGAACCGCTTGTCGGTAGGATCCCGATCACCGCGATACCTACCAAGCTCACCAACGCGATATGCGAGCTGACAAAGAGCTATCGATTCACCGAGCGCAGCAGTATCGGCCGGCTAGCGAGAGCCATCGAACAGGGGGAGACAGAGCTGGTGACCAGCGATGATGGCAGCGTTACCACTGTAGACCATTATGCCCCGGATCAACTCCTGGAGGTCTGGCAGGATTACCTCGCCCTGCTGCAGAATGGAGGGAGCACGGCAGATCAACTGCTCCGAATTTTTGAGCGGACGCGTTTGTTATGCAGTCGCCGGTCTGGCACTCCGGGCGTCGAGACCATCAATCTTGATATCGAATCAGCGTTGGAGACGCTGAACCTGAAAGCAACCGGCGACGATTTCTATCATGGGCGTCCCGTGATGGTTACCCGCAATGATTACAACCTCGGGCTGTTCAATGGGGATATCGGCATTTGCACCGCAGCCGAATCCTCAAGCCATTATCGAGTGCACTTCGCCGATGGACGCGAGTTCGCGGTCACTCGCCTGCCTGCTCACGAAACCTGCTTCGCCATGACTGTTCACAAGGCCCAGGGCTCAGAATTCGACAAGGTCGTCCTGATCATGACCGACGAGACGGGTGCCGCAGGTGACCAGTTGCTGAACCGGGAACTGTTGTATACTGCCGTCACCCGCGCAAAGTCGTCCATAATCGTGGTAGGCGAAACGCGCAACTGGCAACTTGCCATGGCCCGGTCCGCCGCCAGAAACAGCGGCATGACCCGGTTCCTCCAAAGAACTTCAACTGACCAGACCGAGGCTAAAGGCCCTAGCGACCCGTAAATTCCGGGGTACGCTTTTCCAAAAACGCCTGGCGGCCTTCAGCATAATCATCAGAAGCCCTGATGACCTGACGCCGCGTTTCACCCGAGGCCTTAGCTTCTGACACGGATGCAAAAGCTGCCTGAAATAATGTGTCTTTCTGGGCTCGAAGAGCAAGTGGTGCGCACTCCTCCACCAAGCGTGTTGCAAATTCTAAAGCCTTGTCGCGGACCGTACCTGCCGCACAAACTCGCTCAACCAAACCAGCTGATGCCAACCAGTCTGAGGATTTCCCATCACCTGGAGCAAGAAATGCAAAGGCCTTTGCGTAGCCAAGGCGATTCGCCAACTTGATGGGAATATCAACGGGATTTACACCGATTCGCACTTCAGAAATCATAAACCTAGCATCGCTGTCGGCAAATATTAAATCACATGCCAGCGCGAGATTGACGCCCTCACCGACACAATGCCCATGAACAGCAGCGATAATCGGTTTGTCCGTAACCATCTCCGAGTCAATCAGGAGAGCACCAAGGGCGGATGTTTGCCCCGAGCGAGCATGTTCATCCAGGGCTCGAACATCAGCGCCGGCACTGAACGCTCGTTCACCAGACGCCTGAAGAACTGCCACCCAAGCATCTGCATCATCACGAAAATACAGCATAGCTTCATTAACACCCTCGTACATAGCTCCATCAAAAGCATTAAGTCGATCTGGCCTATCAAGCGTTACCACCGCAACCCTGCCTGCCAGCGCGTAATCTACTCGGTCTTGAAATCGTCTCATCGTCTATCCTGTCAGCGAAACTTAGTCTACGATAGACCATTCAAGGAATATTGAACATGCGCCATATCATCAGTCTGCTGACGACGTTAATCGTTATCATTAACCTGGGGTTTTGGGTAATCTGGCTGGCCTTGCTTGGTCTGCTAAAACTTATCTTCCAACAAGATCCTCTGCGCAGCTGGATCAATATGGCCTCGGAACTCTGTTACAGAGGTGCTGTAGCCGTTCACAATTTTTGGATGTTCAGAATTGTAGGTTTAAGGCTCAATATCCAAGGGCAATTACCAGATCATAGTTCACCTATCATTATCTCTAATCACCAGACTTGGACCGATATCCCCGTGTTGCACGGCGCAGTAACAGCTGACGGTGGTCCCATCCTTAAATTTTTGATCAAGCGTGAGTTGCTGTGGGTACCCATAATAGGTTGGATCTGCTACTCACTGAACTTTCCGCGTCTTTTCCGCGGGCAGGGAAACGACGCACGGCGCCGCGACTATTCCGCAATTAAATCTTTTTCAGAGTCCTTACATTCAGAACGCGGCGCACTAATGATATTTTCTGAGGGGACAAGGTTTACATCAGAAAAGTATCGCAACCAATCACCCCCCTATAAACACCTGCTGACACCAAGACCAGGAGGCCTAAAAATAGCGCTAGAAACAGCGCCAAAAGGTACACCAGTTGTAGACATCACAATCATTTATCGTGGTTCGACTAATTTCTGGCATTGTATTGGAGGTGGCACACAAGATGTCGATGTCATTATCAGAACCTTCGATTCAACTAACATAGGCCAGATTCGAACCTGGCTTGATCAACGCTGGGCTGAGAAAGACGCCTATTTCCCAATCTAGGCACCACCCGAGATCAGACTGCTTGTGCGAATCAGCAAACTAAGTTCAGATTTTCTATCTCCTCGTATTGTCGTTTTTCCGTTGGTTGGTTTTGAGATAGCACAAAGTCCTCGGACCACAAGAGCTCATCTATCACGAATCATTTTAAGCTCTGGTATAGTCATCATCCCCACTCTTACTAGTTAACGGACCAGGGTTTGCATTTCCGGGGACAACTCAGCGCACTTCGCCACCGCCAGTTTCTGAAGTACTGGTTAGGCTCCTTCACCTCGGTAGGAGCGACACAATTACAGGTTATGGGTCTAGGTTGGCTTGTCTGGGAGTTATCTAGCAGCTCACTGATGCTTGGGTATCTCGGAGCGGCAGCGGGGATACCCGCCGCGCTTCTGACAATTTTTGGCGGAGCATTGGCAGACCGTCTAGACAAACGCCTGGTGTTGATGGGCACCTCGTTACTGACTGCCGCTTTATTAGCAATGCTAACTCTCCTAGACAAAACGGAGTTAGTAGAAGTGTGGCATGTGATCTTTATTACTGCAGCTATCTCAGTCGTCACTGGTTTCGACTGGCCTGTTCGACAGTCAATTTTTCCAAGTTTGATTGAGCGCAGCGACATGATGAGCGCAGTTGCTTTGACTACCTTCATCTGGCAGGCAACTCGCATGGTCATGCCTGCGTTTGGCGGTATCGTTATAGCTTACGCCGACACATGGCTTTTATTTGCAATATGTAGCGCGGGTTTTTTTCTGATGTTTTTGGTTCTGCTGTCGATCCAGGTTCAGGCCACTGTAACTGCAAGATCACACTCGACCTTTCAACAGATATCTGAGGGACTTAGATTTATCATAAATACGCCCGAATTTTTCTTTCTGATCACACTATCGTACGCAATGTGTTTTTTTGCCACCTCGTACATGCAACTTATGCCCGCTTTCGCCGACTTATTGTCCGCAACTGAACAGGAGTTTGGATACATGCTATCAATCGGTGGTATCGGCGCGGTAGTTGGCACACTAATGTCTAGCAACTTGCAACAGTCGCAACAGATAGGGAAAGCAATGCTCTACTCGGCGATCGTTTACTGCATATTTATTTACCTCTTCGCCGCAGTCTGCCTACTTGATTGGGAATTCGCCTATCTTTCGGCGCTAGCAATGATTTTTCTTTCTGGTACTTTCAATTCAATTTTCATGATTACATCAACTGGCGTATTACAGTTGGAAGTGCCAGACGAACTTCGCGGCAGGGTCATGGGTCTTCATGCAATCACTTACAACCTGCTGCCCCTGGGCGCTCTATTCACTGGAGCCATCGCTAGCTTTTCTAATCCATCAATGGCACTGGGCATAAGCACAACAATTGTACTTGTCTATCTCATCTGGATTCTCATCAAACGACAAGACATCAGAAATATTAATGGAACGGCTTTGGAACAAGCCTAAAACAAACTATCAAAACTTCGGGCTTCATTGCTAGTTCTAGCCTTCACTATGCAGTTTGCCAATACCGACATGCCCTGAACAATTAGGTCATCCGGTACATGACCGAATGCGAGCCTTAAATAAGGCACTTCGCGAGCTTCAATATGAAAGTTTGAGCCGGGCGCGAAAAAAAAATTGGCGTCTGCTGATATCGATAAGAGTTTTTGCATATCCACATCGTCCGGCAGACGAACCCAGAGGAAGAGACCACCAACGGGCCGTGACCAAGCACAAATATCCGCTAGATTGTCCTCTAAGCCTTGGACAACTAGATCGCGCTTTCGAATCAAAGCTGGTGTGGTGCGCTCCGCATGCTCTTCTATGCCTTCTTTATAAAATTCGGCAAGGACGGCTGCTGCAAAATAATTAGAACCAGCATCAAAACGTTTCGCTGTGATCTCTGAAAAACGCGGTTCCTTGGCGTATAAATAACCCAAACGAACTCCTGGGGCAAATATTTTTGAGAGTGAGCCGATGTAAATATGATCACCGTAAGGGTCCATAGCAAACATAGCCGGCACCAAATCACCTTGGAAGTGAACATCACCATAACAATTGTCTTCCACAACTGGTATTTCGTAATGTCTAGCCAGTTCAATCAACTGCGTTTTGCGAGCTTCAGGCATACAAGTGCCCGTAGGATTTTGATACATTGTTAATGTGTAGATGAAACGGGGCTTTCTACCCGAAGCTGCCAGTTCCGACAGCTTTTCTTCAAGTAAGTCGATACGCATGCCGTGCTCATCCATACCGATTCCTACCAACTTAAGCCCAATGCCTTTGTATGCCTCAATTGTTCCTGAATAAGTGAACTCTTCAGTAATGACTATGTCACCATCTCTTTCACGTAACGCTTGACCAACCAGAGTAACGGCTTGCATGCTGCCATTCATCAAAGCAATGCACTCCGGATCGACTTCAACGCCTTCCCGAAGACTTTCCCTTTCCGCCATCAGCCGACGTAATCCCTCATGGCCACGCAGACCAGGGTAACGATTGAAGGCTTCATGTTCTTTAGCAATGGCACGTTGGGCGGCGGCCTGAAACTCCGCAACAGGAAAGGTTTCAGGATTAGTCTGTCCAACCGCAAAATCAAAGACAGTCATAGCGTATTGTCAATCTCCCAGGTAGATAAATCTCTTCTTGCTACAAGAAAACTCACTACAGCGATGTTCGATCGGTGCAAGAGAGATCGAAAGTTAATTTTTGGCCTTGGGGGTATTCCAAATATCTCGCGCAATTTTCCAACTGCCATCTGATAGTCGCCGAAGAATCCAAATATGTCGGCTTACAGACCTCACGGGTGGTGAACCATCATCGAACTTAGGTCTAAGATAGCCGTCGAAACTGACGCGAACGTAGGCATAATCTTCACTAACAACTACTTCCTCAACCGCAGTTTCCTGATCGAATCTGAACTTTTGGGTAAAACGATAAAAGGACCGCGCCTCATCTCGGTGCACGTCTTTATAGGTTGAGGGCATCATCCACACTGCGTCGTCAGTAAACAGATCGAAGTATCGATCAAAATCGTCTGAGCGAATAACGTCCAATGCCTCAAGAATAAGGGCTTTGACTGCTTCGTCTTCTTTGCGGACTCTTGCTAGTGCAGGTGCCAAAATAGGCCTCCCATTCCCTCCGGGACAACAAATCTTACTCGGGGAATCTTTAACTACAAGACAAAATCTACAGGATATAACAAAATTATCCTGTGGTAACCTCATTAAAAGCAGTCACGTGAAAGCCATAAGATCATGAAAATAATGAAGTTTATTACCATTTTTTTGGTGATCATATTTACCACCATTATCATTTTTTTTTATGAGGAAGACATACCGAAAGATGTAGTCGATGCAAAGTACGCCAACCACGCTTCGCAATTTCTAGATCTTGGTAAAGATGGCCTTATTCATTATCGTGATCAAGGCGACCGCCGTGCTCAAGTCATCGTTTTACTTCATGGCTCAAACGCATCACTCCATACCTGGGAGCCCTGGGTTGAACAACTATCGAACAGTTATCGCCTAATAAGCTTGGATTTTCCCGCCCATGGCCTAACGGGTGCAGTACCGTCTGGCGAATACTCAACCGCGAGTTACCTAAGTGTCGTCGAGCGAATCTTGGACAATCTGTCAGTAGACACCTTTGTTATTGCGGGGAATTCCATGGGTGGAGGAATCGCTTGGCGATTTGCGCTTAAACATCCAGAGAAAGTTGAAGCTCTTGTTTTGGTCGCTGCTTCAGGTCTCTCAATCTGGCGGACGATAGATGCCGAAACAGCGAAAAACAGATTCGAAGAAGCCGCGAGTGCACAGAATTCGATTCTAGCTTTTAGGCTTCTGGGGATGCCCTGGTTCAGAGCTATAGGGGCAAAGCTCGATCCATACTATCTAATAATCCAGGGACTCAAAAGCGCCTACAATTACTCTGAAGTGGTGGATGATGATCTTGTTATGCGCTACTACAATCTACACCTGCGCGACGGCACTCGGACAGCGACTCTCTCACGGTTTAACCAACCCCGTATCCAAAGAAGCTTTAACCTTTCGCAAATATCAGCACCAACTCTTCTGATGTGGGGGGAGCAAGATCCTTTGAACTCGATGCAGGTGGCCAGAGGTTTCGAAGAAAGCATTCCTAACACTAGTACTGCCTACTATGCAGATGTAGGCCACGTTCCGATGGAGGAAATACCTAAGAGATCAGCTGACGATCTTCAGCTATTTTTATCGTCAGTAAGTGGAAGCAGGTTAATCAGAAACCAGTCTGCTATGTCACCAATGAGCAAAGATCTCTGAAAAAAATCTGATAATCAAGCTGTTCGATCTCGGAGGTAATTGCCAAATTTCTGTGGCCTGCAAAGATTAGTAAAGATGCTTCTGGGACATACAAAGTGCATCAGAAACAAAGAATTGGCAAAAATGAGAACAATATTCATCAACATTAATCAGACAAATTTGAGGTAGAAACCGATTAGTTTCAGTTAAACTTCCCCAAAGGACAATTACGATGAAAGTTACCCAACCGACAGAAAGGCCTGTGTCACTTACTACTGACGGGAAGCTATCGCTTTATTTTCTCGGCTGTGGTTCTGCTTATGCTAAAACGTTAAACCAGAATAATTTGCTGATTACCAAGGGTGAAGATCATTTACTTATTGATTGCGGCACTACTTGCGTAAGAGTCTTAGATCAGTCCGGTATACCTTTGGAAAAGATTCGAAATTACCTAATTACTCATAGTCATGCTGACCATATCGGTGGCTTGGAAGAGGTCCAGCTATCCGGTCGTTATATTTTTAATCAGAGACCCTGCATGGTAATCACCGATGAATACGAGAACATCCTATGGGAGCAGAGCCTACGTGGCGGTAGCGAACTATCCGAGAAAAAACCACTGGGCTTTGCAGATCTCTGGCATGCTATCCGACCTACAAAACTCGAGAACTATCCGAGGGACACATTCGAAACTAATATTGGATCGATCAACATCAAAATGCCCCGCACCATGCATTTCCCAGATAGTGCGCAATCCTGGCGGGATTGCGCATGGAGTTGCGCGGTCATAATCGATGACCGGGTTCTTTACACATCCGACACACGGTTTGATAAAAACTTATTGCTAGACTTCGACCGCCTATTTAACTTTGACACTATCTTCCACGATTGTCAGCTTTTCACTGGCGGCGTGCATGCATCGCTTGAAGAACTCATGGACCTGCCCGAGGATATACGGCGTAGGATCGTTCTTATGCACTATGGCGATAGCTGGAGGGACCACAAGGAACGCGCACTAGAGGGCAAATTTCATAGCTGGGCGATGGAACGACACACCTACTCCTTCGATATTTAAATCAGCTACTAAAAAATATGGATGCTTAATTGCGGATCACACATCAATCACCGCTTCGCAGTCAGCGCGCGACTCGTATTGTGACTATCAATATGATTTACTTCCGCCTTTTATTTTTAGCGTCTTATTAGATTTAATCTTGGAGGAAAAGATCATGGGAATGCTCGAAGGAAAAGTCGCAATCGTAACCGGAGCCGGCGGCGGATTGGGGGAGTGTCACGCTAAACTCCTTGCACAGGAGGGCGCCTCCGTGGTGGTCAACGATCTTGGCGGATCGCGTGACGGCTCTGGAGGTGGAAATGAAATGGCAGACCAAGTCGTTGCAGATATATCTGCAGCCGGAGGCAAAGCTACCGCGCATTACGGCAACGTGACAGTTGAAGAGGACGCCAAAGGTATGGTGAAAACGGCCATCGACAACTTTGGTCAACTCGATTTTTTCATTGCTAACGCTGGTATCCTGAGAGACAAGTCCTTCAAAAATATGACTCATGATATGTGGGACGCCGTTATCAATGTTCATTTACGCGGCACCTACTTGACCGTAAAAGCGGCCTACGACCAAATGCTCACACAGGAGTCCGGAGGCAGCATCGTAGTGACATCATCAACTTCAGGTTTACTGGGCAACTTCGGCCAATGTAACTACGGAGCAGCAAAAGCAGGCATCGCAGGGTTTGCACGGTGCTTATTTCAGGAAGGGCTGAAATATAGTATTCGAGTAAATGTATTGGCTCCTGCTGCGTGGTCAAGAATGACTGAAGACCTCTTCCCGCAGGGTCAGAATATGGAGGACCTCTTGTCACCTGCAAAGGTTTCACCGCTGGTAGTATACCTCGGTTCAGATGACGCCAAAGACGTAACTGGCAGAACTTTTCTTGTATCCGGTAATAGCGTCCAGTTACTATCCTGGCAAGCGCAAGAGATTGCCACTAAAGATAACGCTGACGAGCCCTGGACAGTCTCAGAAATTGCTGAAGCTGTCTCAGAAAACTTTGAGCATTGGCCAAAGGGCATCCAACCAACCAAAAGACCCTGGGAGTAAAGTATATGGCGTTGAAAGATACTTATGGAGATGTTGCTATCACCCGCTTGGAAGGTCATGTCGTCCAGTGCGAGATCCAGCGACCGCCCAATAACTTTTTCGATATTGCTTTAATCAATGATCTCTCAGATTGTTTCGAAGACATTGATCAAGAGCAGGACCTTAGAGCAATCGTTCTGTGTTCAGACGGTAAACATTTTTGCGCAGGCGCAAATTTCGGGTCAAACGAGCGAGCCGCAGAACTTGAAAAGCGAACCGACAGTGACCGAAATCCATTATATGATCAGGCGGTTCGTCTCTTTAGATGCAAAAAACCGGTAGTAGCTGCGATTCAGGGTGCCGCCGTGGGGGGGGGCTTCGGGCTGGCTCTGATGGCTGATTTTAGAATAGTTTGTCCGGCTACCAGAATGACAGCTAATTTTGTGAAGCTTGGCTTTACACCAGGGTTTGGCCTAACGCATACCCTCGCTAGGATCGTCGGTACGCAACGGGCAAATCTGCTCTTCATGACCGGACGCCGAATCAATGGCGAGACTGCAAATGAATGGGGATTAGGCGACGTTTACACGGACAATGATAATGTCCGAAACGCAGCCATCGAGCTTGCTCAAGAAATTGCTGAAAACGCGCCGCTAGCTCTCCTATCGCTTCGAGAACAGATGCGCCCAGGGTTGGCGGAGGCTGTTAACGATGTCACGACAATAGAGAGTCGCGAACAGAAATGGCTGCAACAGACTAACGACCACAAAGAGGGAGTTAAAGCCGTTGCTGAGAAGCGTGTCGGGAATTTCACCAATTCCTAATCATCTAGAATGCTTGGAGGACCTTCGCGACCCTAAAGTCGCGGGGGGCATACCTAACATCTAACTTTACTAATCTTTTTCCCTCCGCGCGTAATTACTCTGTTTTGTCTGCACTACTGATTTGTGGTTTCCAGTTTCCTTCACTTCTTGCTGTTCGAATCTCATGAGGAAAATTTCGTTCCTATAGTGCTGGTGGGCATCAAGGATTCTTATCATTTAGAAAAAAGCAAACTAATGCCGAGGATACACATCGAAGTTTTCCTTAAGTGAGATACCAATATCTGTGATTATTTTACTAAGCAACTCTTTGTTTGATAGTCGAGAGCAACGGGTTTAGCATCTTTCCTTACACAAGGAGAATTATATGATTATCGTTGAAGCTGCATTGGAATTTGAAAACCAGGCTGCCCGGGATAAGGCTGTTGATTTGACTCGAGATTGCCAGTTGATCAGCCGGGAAGAACCTGGCTGCCATGCCTATTGTTTCGCGCCGGACCCTGCCGTGCCGACTCGCATCCAAGTTTATGAACTCTGGGAAGACTCAGATTCTTTAGCTGCACACTTCAAGCATCCCAATTACGAGCAGATGGTCGCTTTGCTCGGTCAGGCAGGTATCAAAGAAAGTATCAATCAAGCTTATTTGACTGAACGCAGCGAACCAGTCTATGGCCCAAATGGAGAGCGCAAAGAAGTTTTCTTTGCCGACTAGACTATGAGCCAGGTAATCGATCTTCACGCCCACGTCGTCCTAGAAGCAGGTTTTGGTATTGCGGGAAAATTCGGTCCGGAACTCGGCAAGGATGCGAATGGCACGCCATTTTTTAGAATTGGTGATTATCAGATGAAGCCCATGGAATACCGTGGCACTGTATTCATGGACACCGAACTTCGCCTAGAGCGGATGGCTGCAGATGGCATCGATCTGCAAATGTTGTCTCCCAACCCATTAACGATGTTCCACCATATACCGATTGGTACAGCTTTAAGATTCTGCCAAGTACACAATGACGCGATGGCCGAACTGGTGGGCGCTCATCCGGATAAATTGCTCGGTGCCGCCGCTTTGCCAATGCAGGATGTTAATTTAGCCATCGAAGAATTAGAACGCTGTAAAAGCCAGTTAGGCCTAGTCGCCGCTTACACTGGGACACATTACCCCTTTGATCTCGACGATCGGATCCTAGACCCGTTCTACGACGCACTTGTCGATCTCGACGTGCCCTTGTTCCTTCATCCCGCGTCCTCGGGGGGCGACAAAGGCCCAGAAGATTCAAGGCTTGAACGTTTTAATTTGTCAATTTTACTCGGTTATCCTTACGAAGAACTCATGGCCTGCGCTACGATACTTTTCGGAGGCGTCTTAGAGCGCCACCCCAACGTTGATATCTGTATCTCGCACGGAGGGGGCGGGTTACCCTATTTTCTTGACAGATTTATTGGTATGACACAGTTCGGAAACTGGGTTCCTGAGTCTATTCAAGAGCATGGTTTTGAGACGATGATGAAAAAACTGTGGTTCGACGCGCATGTTGATGGTTCTGCTGCTCATGACAGGATGGTCGATGTTTTCGGCACAGACCGCCTGGTATATGGTACAAATTATGGGGGCTGGGACACCCCCCCGCCTGCTGATGACTTCGCTCGAAGTTTAGAGAACAATGCCAGAAAGCTACTAAGGTTGGATTGACGCATGCAAAGAATACTAACCAATGCCAGAGTATTCACAGCGCTGGACGAAACAGTTATTGAAGATGGCTGCGTCTGCATAGATGGTAATCAAATTATCTATGCAGGCGAAAGTGCAGGTAAACCAAATATGGAACCCGACTCCATATCTCATAATCTGGAAGGCCGTTTCGTCATGCCTGGCATGACAGAAACTCACGCGCATCTATCATTTGCCGACGCGAGCCCTTTCGCCATCGGCGACACAATGGTCGAGGACGCAACCATCACAGCAATCAAAAACAGTCGTCTAATGTTGGCATCGGGTTTTACATCAGCCGTTAGCTTCGGTTCCACTTATCAAATAGATATTGCCCTCCGCGCTGCAATCAACAGTGGCAGGGTCATCGGTCCTCGTCTGCTTGCTGCTGGCCGTGATCTGGGCGCCACATCTAGCAACGTAGATTCTCCTGGCGGATTGAGTCAAATTGCAGATGGCCCCTGGTCATTACGCAAAGCTGTAAGAGAACAGCGAAAAATAGGCGTTGACGTCGTCAAGGTTTTCATCGATGGGGAAAACATCAACACACAAAATCCCGCAGGAGAGCTTGCTTTCACTGACGAGGAGTTAAACGCTGTTGTTGATGAGGCGCACCGTCGTCGATTGAAAGTCGCTTGTCATGCAAGATCAGCGGCGGCAGTAAAACAAGCTGTCCGGGCGGGCGTAGACTATATCGGCCACGCCAACTACCTCGATGATGAAGCCGTTGAATTAATCGCGGCCAGGAAAGCGTCGATTTTCGTCGGTCCTGCATTGGCCTGGGAACTGACTTATCTTGAAAAGAGTGAAACTGTTGGGGTTTCTCTTGAAACAGTTATAGAGCAAGGGTATCAAGCAGAAGTTGACGCAACCATCGAAAGCGTCGCCAAACTCCGTAAAGAGGGCGTGCGACTCGTCGTCGGTGGAGATTACGGCATATCAATCGCGCCCCATGGCACCTACGCTCGAGACCTAGAATATTTTGTTTCCTTGTTTGATATGAGCCCCGCGGAAGCACTGATCTGCGCCACTAAATACGGCGGACAGGCCTTCGATTCAGGTGGATCAGTCGGTACTTTAGAAACGAATACACTAGCGGATCTGGTTATCGTAGATGGCGACCCTTTGACAGATATCAAGATACTGCAGGATCATCAAAAACTGACCATTATGAAAGACGGGATTCTATATCGGGACTTACATAATGCTGATCCATACCTAGAGAACTAAATGATACCGACAAAAATGTCTACCGTTGGACAGAGCTGGGACAGCCTCAAAGAAGAAATGATCCGTCGAGGTCACGATGACGCAAAATGGCGTGAAGGCAAAACTGCTGTTTATGTTTTTAATGCTGGAGAGGATGTCTCCAGGGTGCAGAGAGAAGCCTACACACTGTACATGTCAGAAAATGGATTGGGTCCTCTTGCTTTTCCAAGTCTTAAGCAGATGGAAGAAGAAGTCGTCAGCATCGCGCTTCATTTGCTCCATGGGCCAGAAGAAAGCACAGGCAATATAACCTCTGGCGGAACTGATTCAATTACTATGGCAGTTAAAGCGGCTAGAGACTTCGCACGGGAAGAACGGAATACACCAGGTCAACCGAATGTCGTTATGCCATATTCCGCCCATCCAGCGTTCGATAAAGCTTGTCACATGATGGGACTGGAAAAACGGCGTATCAAAGTTGGTAAGGATTTTCTGGCTGACGTCGGTGAAATGAGTCAGGCTTGTGATGAAAATACCATACTGATAGTTGGCTCCGCTCCTAGTTTCCCCTATGGGTTAAGCGACAATATTACCGCACTTGGAGAGCTGGCAGAATCAAGAGGCATTTGGTTGCATGTTGATGCTTGCGTCGGCGGTTATATCGCTCCTTTTGTCAGGATGAATGGTGTGGACATCGCTCCTTTCGACTTCGAAGTCGCCGGTGTCTATTCGATATCCGCCGACCTTCACAAATATGGCTACTGCGCCAAAGGCGCGTCAACTGTACTTTATAGATCAGGTGAATTACAGAAGCATATGGTTTTTGACTGCGCTGACTGGCCCGGTGGTAGAATGATCACACCGACACTGGCAGGTACCCGACCTGGAGGCGCGATCTCCGCAGCATGGGCAGTCATGAACTATCTCGGAATCGAAGGCTATCGTGAAAAACAGAAGCAAGTCACTGAAGCACGTCAAATCATAGAGGCAGGGGTAAAGTCACTTGGCTTTGAGCTTCTGGGCCGACCACAACTAGGAATCATGGCATTCACTCATTCTAAGCTGGATGTCTTCGCCATCTACCGTCAAATGTACAAACAAGGCTGGTTTACTAGCCTCACCACCGAACCAAAGGCTCTACACCTGATGCTTTCCCCTTTTCATCGAACCGTCACCGAGACTTATCTCTCAGACTTATCTGCAGCAATGAAGATTGTTGAGGCAGGAGAGATCGAGAGCATCGGTGAAGCAAGATACAGTTAAAGCAGACCGACAAAAAGGCGGGCGTCATTCATGAGTTTTCGATGGAACTACGGCGATGTCATTGAAGCCATGGAGATTATCACTCCCCCGAAACAAGCAGCCCTTATCCACGGTAATAGGATTATCAATTGGGAAGACATGCGACGACGCAGCAACAACCTTGCAAAAAACCTTCTTAATAACGGCATTAAGGTTGGCGACAAGATCGCTTTCTATATGCGTAACTGTCCCGAATATTCCGAAGGGATTAATGCTGCTTTCAAAGCAAGACTAACGCACGTCAATGTTAATTATCGCTACATCGATCATGAACTGATTTACCTGTTGAATAATTCGGACGCCAGTGTTGTTATCTATCAGGCCGAGTTTCAAACATATGTTGATAAGATTCGAAAACAACTACCCGGAGTGAAACACTGGCTGAAAGTAGACGACGGCAAGCCCGGCAGTTATGAATCTATGGTCGAATCAGGCGAAGGCACGCCCATCGGTCTTACTAGAAGTCCTGAAGATCTAATGTTCCTATACACGGGAGGAACAACCGGTATGCCGAAGGGCGTGATGTGGCAGCAGCATGATCTCTTTACAGTTCTTGGAGCAGG
>MDSZ01261683.1_pt1 | contig 19981 bp, 21 predicted proteins | sample 811201 | NCBI WGS metagenome assembly MDSZ01 (sample SAMN05326647, study PRJNA326480) | marine metagenome | isolation source: seawater | place: Indian Ocean: North | collected 2010 | reverse complement strand
TAATTTACTCATCACTTGAGGTCTTCTTGCGACGGACTACACGCTTCTTGACAGTCTTCTTCTTAGGCTTAACCTCTTCCTCTACCTCCTTCTTAACTACCTTCTTAGAGAATGTTGGTCCAGAAGAGGCAGATACAACTGACTCATCATCTTCATCCTCCTCATCGCTATCTTCCTGTACGACTACACCATCCTCATCCTCATCCTCATCAAGCTCCTGCTGATTCTCTAGCTTTTCCTTATCAGCACTGGATAGCTGAATGACACATCGTCCTGCAATTGATGCACGAGGCTTAACAACAGCCTGTACAAGACGCCAGGTTACTCCAAACTTACCATTTACGAAGTAGACTCCACCACACTTGAGTACACAAGCTACGTTGCTACCCTTTGTGATGAAATCAGTAGGCATAAGGCTGGCATCAGTCTTGCTTGGGAATAGAGGTGACTGATCAACATTGTAAATCTCACAATTGAATGCCTCATCCCAATAGTCGATCTTTACACGAAGAGTAGGAGCTGAATCTGCACGACGCTCGCCAGTTTCCTTATCCTTAGGCCAGTAAAGCATACGATTGAATAGGACATCAACCTGTCCTTCGGTAAGCTTTGCCTTGTTAAACCACTCCTTAGAGTTCTTAATAGCATCAGACATTACCTGTGCTTCCATAGCCTCCATCGCCTGTAGGAAAGCAGTAGTCTCAGGTGTGGCATAAGCCTCCTTTGGGAACTGAAGAGACATATCATAACTGACACGTCCGCTGCTCTCATCGCGACGCTCATTTACACCCCAGGTAAGCATTAGTGGTGTAGTGATCATCAACTGACGACGAGTTGTGTTATTAACGATGCTAACTGCCTTTCCTCCGGCCTTATTAACACGTGGCTTATTGTATCCCACATCCTTAGAAGGAGTGAAATCGGTTGCGTTGATTACTAGTGACTGAATATCGGTGCTGCTCATGATTGCTTATATTACTTTATATGACAGAGTTGTCTCTATTTCAATTTTTTGAGAAATGATCTTAATAAATCATCAACTTAAAGAACCTAAGTTTTTACCTAGAAACTTGTAATAAAAAAAGTAATATAAGTTTTTGAATAAGTAAATAAAGAAATATTAAAAATATAATGTAATGAAAAGACATTTATCCACAATAGTTGGAAATAGAATAGGATTTATTGGTGGCGGAAAAATGAGTCAAGCTATACTATCTGGTCTATTAGCAAAAAAAGTTTTTAAACCAAAAAATATTATAGTTTCTGATCCAAATCCTGATAGAAGAAGTGAATTAAAAACGATGGGTTTATTAACAACATCTCAAAATAAAAAAGCAGTAGAAAATGCTGGATTGATTGTTTTTGCTAATAAACCACAGCATTGTCCTTTTATATTTAATGAGTTAAGAGGTAAAATACAGAAAGACGCACTTGTTCTCTCTATTTGTGCTGGTGTACAGACGAAAAACTTTCGCAATGGTTTAGAGCATAATAAAGTTGTAAGATCTATGCCTAATACACCATCTACTATAAAAAAAGGATGTACAGTTTGGTACGCATCAACAGAATGTTCAGAATCACAGCTAACTGAAACACGAAAACTTCTAGGGAGTTTTGGAATACAAGAACAAGTAACTCATGAAGATTATTTAGATATGGCAACTGCTCTTAGCGGAACTGGTCCAGCATATTTTTTTCTACTTATGGAAAGTTTGGTAGACTCAGGAGTTCATATGGGATTTCCTAGAGAAATAGCTTTAAAATTAGTTCAGTCAACTGCATTAGGCAGTGCTGATTATGCAATGAAAGCAGGTACTCATCCTACTTTACTGAGAAATGATATTACTAGTCCAGGAGGAACAACAGCAGCTGCTCTTTATGCAGCAGATAAAGGAAACTTTAGAACAGTTATATCAGATGCTGTGTGGGCTGCTTTTGAGCGTTCAAAAGCTTTAAACAATGTAGCCAATGATTTAAGTTCAAATAAAAGACCAACATTATAGATAATAACAAAAAAACTATAACATATTTATAATAAACTAAAATGAATGAGTATAGTCCATTTTCTATAGCACCTTTAAGAAAAAATATTTTATCATTTTTAATCAATAAAAGATGTATGTCCTGTTATAGATGTTTAAAGTATAATATTAGCTCTTATCCAATGAACTACAAATCAAATGAATGGAGAGAAAGCCATTGTTTATTACATAAAGAAAATATTGTTTGTAACTGGTGTTATTTTTATGTTTGGGAATACAGATAAAGTTATATAATATTATATAGTTATTTTAACAGAGATGACAGAAAATATATTTCAAAAAGGCGAGAAGGTATGGTATACTAAGGACAATAAGGTCTACGAAGCAGAGATAAAAATTATTCATTATGACGATAAAGTGCCTTATTATACAATTTACATTCCAGAAACAAAAATAGAAAAACAAACAATAATAAATCGGCTATTTAAAAGTAATAATCTATTTGAAGCAATAAAGCATGTTTTGTGAATTAGTATTTGAATAAATTAAAACAAATACTAATTAATTAGTGATTTTGCATGAAATATGCTATTTATTTTTTATATTAGAGTATTTACTTAGAAGCAGAAGCCTTGGATCCTGCCTTAGCAAAGTGAGGGCTCATGTACTTCTGAAGGTTGAAGTATGTAAGCTGGTCGTCCTTTTTAAGGCTGAGAAGCTTGGAAAGCTTGGCATCAGCTAGGATGATGCGACCGTTGGATGGATCCTGAAGCTTGTTTGCGCGAATGTATGCGTTAATCTCCTTGGTAACCTCAGTACGTGCCATCTCAGTACCCTTGTCCTTGCCTAGGAAATTGGCAAGCTCCTCACTAATCTGAGTAGGCTTGACAAATCCAGAAGGAGTGCGAGTTCCTGAGCTCTTGCGTCCCTTCTTGCTGCGCTTGTTAGCAGCCTTGACCTCACGGACAGCTTTCTTCTCAAGGGCGCGAAGCTGGCTGCGGAGTGCGGAAACCTTAGAGGTAACCTCTTGGATAGCTGCTAGTACAGCAGTGAACTCGTTGGCAAGGGCAACCTCAGGTGCTACTGGGGTCTCCTCAACAACAGTGTTGGTCTTTGTAGGGGTAACCTCCTGTACAGGCTCGGCTACCTTTTTTGGACTGGACTTCTTAGAAGCGGTTTTCTTTGCCTTTGGGGCAGTTGTCTTAGTTGCGGTTTTCTTAGCTCTTGGCATCTTATACCATATGTATACACAATCTATTTAAGCGTTTTAACGCAAATATATATTATTATGAGACGAGAACCCCTCTCATAATGATATAACCCCCTAAACTTTTTATTTAATTCAAATATTACGCATATTTTATTGTTGTGCAACTGATTGATATAACCATGGCAAGGCATCTCTGGCAGGCTGGGAAACCAATGTTAGTGCACATAATGCAAAATTAGCTCCTAAAGATTGAGACCCATAATCTACGCCGTGATTTATAAGTCTTTCAATAACTGTTACTGCTAGTGTTCTTAATTGATCACGATCTGAAACTGGAAGCATATAAAGATTTAAATGTCTAAATATATCACCATGAGGAGGATAAATCTGACGTTTAGCTTCATTTGCCAATTGTGCTCTATAATTCCAAATATCTACTAACTCTCTCACAAATCTAATTAAATGTACTCTTTGTAAGCTCCATAACCAAGTATGATTCACATAATTACCTAGTTCTTGTATTTTCTGAAATGCTGTTAATACTCTTAATTCTAACTCCTTAGAACTATCCATTTCTTCTTCTTCGATTTTTGTTACTATTTTTTCTCCATAATGCTTACACATTTGCAAAAGATAATTTCCATTATCCAATAATTGTCGTGGTAATTCAATTCGATTATAAGGATTAGTAAAAGGTGCACTGCCTTTTCTAATTAAATTATAGAGAGACATAATATCAAAACCATATATTTTTCCATCTTTACATTTATAACTAATAAATTGTGAATTATTTATTTCTTTCACTGATTCCATAGTAAAAAAATCATTATCATTAACACACAAGCCTCTTTTTATGAAAGCGGGTCCTTTTGCTGTTATATACTTTTTAAAAAGATACTTCCTACACATACTCTGAACCTTTATTGCGTAATATGAAAGTCTTAGGTAGTTATACATTCTTTTAGTTAGTTCATCTTTATTTCCACCAACTCTTTGCTTATAGTGACGACACATGATCTTCAAATGTTGAACTTTATAGTTCCTCATAGATAAGTTTTCTTGTTCACCAGGTTTTAAAATAGAAAACTCGTCATCTGTTACTCTTCTACGTTTTCTTGTTTTTGGTACTTTTTTGCTATATTTTTGTATTTTTGCTCTAGGAGATTCCTCACTGTCTACTTTTACAATCTCGTTCATTATATAGTATGATGCGAAATCTTTTATGCTGTTATCAAAAATTATATAATTTTTGGTGACATCAAATATTACATTCAAACGAATACAAAGCCATATTTATACAAGAATAGTTCCATTTTCTTTGTTTCTTTATTTGTTTCTACAAGATTTTTTTTATTTATTGAGTATTTTGTCAAATCAAACATATTATAAACATTATTTAAATTATTGTAATTAATATTTGTAGTGTATTCACATATCCAGTTATGAAAATCTCCTTTGTCTAGGTCTGAGTTTTTACAGTATTTTGAATAATACTTCAATACTTTATTAAGATCATATGTTGTGTTTTCACTATTATTATAATCAGTGCCTGACAAAACACATATTTGCTTGAAATTGTTATGAGTAAGCTTTAATGTTTTTAGGATTCCTTTCAAATCGTATATTACAACTGTAGATTTAAGCAAACTCAAATAACGTAGAACTTTTGGACAGCCATATACAAACATATCCATATCCTCACTCATACATGCAAAAGCAATTTTCTTTTTTACCATCTTAGCGCAAACATAATCTGATTCACCTTCTGATTCATAATAAGATATACCCATTAGTTGAAGAAGATGTTTCACATTATCTATATCATCTTGTGTTAGTCTAACAAACTGTTTTCGCAAATTATCTATTTCTGCCTCCAAATCACTAGTATCATCGTCTGGACCGCAATTTCTTAGTACATCACTAACACGTTTATATTCACGTTCTGCCGCTTGCTTTTCTTCTTTTCTCTTTTTAAGAGTATCTGCCTTTTCAGGTGGAGGTGGTCCATCAAAGACAAATATAGGTTTAATTTTACAGTGCTCTAACAAAGCTACCATTTGATAAATACCTTCTATCAGACTGTTATCAGTCTGAAAACGATACATATAAATACTTGCATCTATAACAATTGTCTTTCCACGCAAATCCCATAGAGAAATTTGGCGAATATTTTGAGGACAGTTAACCCTTAGAAAACGGTTTAGATTTTTAATTCCCATCTTTCTTTTATTGACATATAATTTTATCTTTATTACCATGTCAATTTTTTAATTAACTTCAATTAAAGTCATCCTTAACCCACGATTATGTAAAGAATAATATGTTTGTATATTTTTAAGAAAATCACTATTTTTATAATTATTTTTAATGTAATTCTCTAGTTCTTTTATTGCTTTAACTGTGTTATCAAATCTAATCCATTTTTTATTCATTTTTACACAAAGTTTCATAAAATCATAAGGGTTATTCATTAAAATTGCTGTTAAAACAAAATATGCAAATACATTTGTATTCTCTCTATATAAATTATATGCTATTCTTGATCCAGATTTTATAACCATATCATATGATAGATTCATATAACCTAATACTTTTTGGGCTTGCATAACTGAAAATAACCTTTCTACCTCCATTGTAAATAAAAATAATTTTTCAAAATCATCACTATTCTCTGAAACACCTATTGCAGCATATGCGCCATTTATAATTCTAGCCCAAACTTCCACATAAGCTTCTTCGACTTTCATTGAACTCTTTATATGAAAAAGTTTTTTTATCTCTTTACTTATCATACCTCTATAAGTATCTGATATATCAAATCCAAAAGCATGCATCATTTCATGAACATATACTTTAAACCATTCTTCTTTTCTATATATAATAGTTTCATTTTGAGGCTGACATCTTGTAGTAACTCCAGTATTTATGTTTGTATAATCTAAAGTCATAATTTGATTTTCAGGTAATTTTTTTTTTATATCTGACAGATAAAAATATACTTTATGTCTTTTAGAACATTCTTTAAAAGCATATTTCATACAAACATGTGCCCAAGATATAACTAATCTCATCATATCATGATATTTTTGGTAATTAACTATATGCTCATCTAATAAACCAAAATAAATCTCTACAACTTTATCATCTGGAAAATAGTATGTATAGTGCAGTTGCTTATGTATATTTTCTTTAATGTGCTTTTGAACATCTTCTGGAAAGTAAGGACCAGCTGCTTTCATCTCTATGTTTTTACCTGTTAGAACTGTTAATTTCATATTATTAGAATTAGTTCTATCATAATATTTGAATCCGCTATTTATAATATTATATAATCTCTTTGAATAAGGGCCTTTGTCAATAAAATACTTTGGTATTCTATTTAGAATATCATCTAATGTTGATTTATATTCATCATCCACTTCCATTTGTATAACATACTTTCACACATTATTTTTAACTTTTAAATAATTTCATATTAATAGTATTTTTATGAAATAATTTATTTTTTATTCTTTCGTTCAATCTCATCTCGTATTTCCATCAATTCTGTAAATACAACAGGAGGACTAGCTCTTACAAAATGTTGTAATTTAGCATCATGTGTTGCTAAAAGTAAAACTGTTAAGTCTTCATTTTGAGTAAACTTAGCGTACTGAGCACGTTTCATTTCTTCTTTGTGTCTTCCTGAAAAAAAGTTAGGATCTATTTTAATATCTGCTGGTCTTACTCTTTTTCCTTTAAACTTTCCTGATTTTCCTCCTGCCGCCTTCGCAAGAGCAGGATTAACTGCTAGTTCTGATTCAGGATTCATATCTAGTGCAAACGTTAAATAAAACTCTTCATTATTCTCTTTAAACTTAGATGCTTGATAGTAATGCTCAACTGAGGACCATGTATGTCCATCAAGCTCAAAAGACTCAACGAAAAAATTAGATAACCGTTGTCTCCAATTAGGAATTGCCGCTAGTTCTGCATATTTTGATTGTTCGCCCGCTTTCATTTTTTCTCCTGCTCCTTTACCTGGTGCAACATTTGCAGATCGTGAATAAAATTGAAAAACCGTATCATCACTGTATAGCATTGCATCCCCGGTATCATCATCTCCATCATCTTCAGGTGATGGTGGAACAATATCAATCTCAGCCATAAATCTTCTAAAATCAGGTATTATAAAGTAAGGTCCAGCCTGTCTTTCTAAGCATTTATCAACTACCAATTGTTTTACATCAAACGGTAATTCATTGAACTCAAAAGCACCTCTGTCTTTATAAGTAATTAATCTGTAATGATAACCCATAAACTCTGTTAAAATATAATGACTTGGTTCAAATGTGCCTCTTTCTTCTAATACAGTGTCGTTTAATTGACCACATAGCAATACATTATCTAAATCCTTGTGTCTGTATGCTTCGAGGCTAAACAATATTAATTTTATGTTTAGAACCCTTTCTAGAGTAGATATTGCCCAAGTTTCTCCCCAAAACGTACATGTTCTCACTTTTGCTTTAAATTGTTCCAGACTTTCTACTCCTTGCATAAAAGCGTATTCATTTAAAAGATTAATTGCTTGTTTTTTTTCTTTTTTAATTCTAGCATGTGTATTACCAACATCATTTGCTTGTGTAATTAAAGCTTTAACCTCATCTCTGGTAATACCAGCCTTTTTTGTGCGTTTTTTAATATCTCTATGTTGCTTTGCAAGATCTTTCAACAAACGATCAGCATCATTTAATTCACCTTTTGCCATTAAATACATATTTCGATAACCTTCAAAAATATCTTGAGTTGCTTCATTAGCTAATTTGTCCCTCAGTTCTGCAACTGTTGTATGAATACCAACACGTTTTAATCCATCCCTAATTGCAGCAAATAAACAATCGCCTCCACCTTCATTGTCAACTAATTTATAGTTATTATTTCTCATAAACTTCGCAACCCAATCTTGACCAACATGTTTCTTGTAAGCATCTCTTTCTTTTTTTGCTTGTTGAGCATTTTGTTTTTGCAAGGGAGAGAATCCATATTGCATATCGTCAGGTTCTTGTCCTTTCTTTTCACCTTCTTCTTCTTCATCCTCATCGTCCTCATCCTCATCCTCATCCTCATCGTCCTCCTCCTCATCTTGTTCATCTTCTTCTTCACCTTTTTCTTTATTTGGAGATTCTGCTTCTTCTTCTTCTTCGGTATCTACTGCTTCACCCTTAATATAATTTTCAGTAACAAATGAATACAGCAATAGATCTCCTAGTTTTTCTACATCTAAATCGCCATCTTCATCTAATACGGCAGGTTGTCTGTCAGAAAGTATTTCATAAACACCAATCTGACTATCTACACGCTCATTTTTAATAATATACACAGGATAATACACAACATTTTTTTCAATAAATGAAAACTTTGCCTGTCCAACTGCTATAATTATATCTTCATTAAATAAACTTATTTCAAAAAGGTCAGCATCATAATCTTTATCCTCTTTATTCAAATCTTTTGTTTCAGGATAATTGATAGTTTTATCTATCTTTGATTGAACCATTATATATACTTATGCATATTTTTTAACATATTAATAATAAAAAATATAAATTAGCTATCACTGTATCTCAACTGAACTAGTGCTGCGTTTTGATGATCTAGTTCAAATGCTACTATTTTTCTTATAATTTCGATTTTACGCATGTTTTTTCTAGGTATACTATAATATTTTAATATATCTCTCAATTCACTAACACGATATGTTTTATATTCTTTTCTAAGACTTTCCTCATCAAGATCAATATAATAATCTATTTCTTCTCCTTCTCCTTCTCCTTCTATTTCTTCTGACTGTGAATTATTAACATCTATATCTATATTACTATAATAGCTCATAACTTCATCTATAGATACGCTCCGCTCTCTTTTTTTTTCACTTACATTATAAAGAAAAGTTTCCATAATTATCTTTATAATATTATTTTATTATGTTTAAATGTTTTATTATTAAGCCAGTCTATCCAATGCATTTTCAACTTCATTACATTCCAAAATATCCATATGTTTAAACACTGTTTTATTAGACAATGAAGGATAGTTTTTAGCACTAAGTTTTGATACTTCAGCTACGTTTGCTATCATGCTACTTTTTACACTTCCATATTCTTCATCGTCAAGAATATTTAATATAGGAGGAAGCATTTCACCAACTAGTTCAGATAACTCATCAATAATTTCAGTTTGATCTTCAGAATCCATGTAATTAGTTATTTTTTCTTGTACTTCTTCAATAATTTCAATAATACTTTCTGGTGGAACTAGGTCGTGTTTTAAAGCATTTACAAAGAATCCACCAACTGCGCGCCTAATTGTGTTATCTTTGTTATTTTTACAAAACTGATCATAGTCTTCATCAGGTGAAACATATTTAATTGTATTCAATCCTGTAATAAATCCTGCTACACTCTTATCAAGTGGAGTTTTTATAAAATCATAACTTTGCACCAATTCAGCATATAGTTTTGCATATAATTCTGAATAAAATCCATTTTGACTAGCAATTCTGTAAAGAGACTCTACAAGTTTGTTCATATCTTCACCATCTGTATCAATTCCACTATCAACAATTTTTTTCAATTCAGAAAATATAGTTTCTTTCAAAGTTTCGTATGTTTTATCACTTATCTTATTCATAGCTTTTCTTACATTATCAATAGACTTATCAATACCTTCACGCTCTACACGTTTGGTTGCTTCGAAGTTCCTAATTTCGTTCCAAGCTTCATCTGAAAGCTCAGTGGCTTTTTGTTTGCGTCTCCTATTTCTGTTTCTGTATCCACCATTACCTTCTTTCCTAACAAACTGTGGCGTTTTAATATATTCAGGTGCACCTACTTGATCAGCGAGTTTTTGAATAATAGCTAAAATATCATCTGGTAATTCACACTTAAATCCGCTGTTAATTTTGTTTTCAAAATCACTTAGGTGATAACGAGTAATTGCTGCCATGCTTGCCATTCGAGTGATAATATTATTCAGTGTCTCTATTTTAAATCAATTTTTTAGTGAAATATATCAACATATACTTAATGAACTTAAACGATACTCATCTAGTTTAATTACGATAATGAGTGATACAACTGAACCAAAACAGACAAACGAATATAAAACAATTGAAACTTGGGATGAGCTGCCTTGTGATGCCAATATTCTTCGTGGCATCTATGCCTATGGTTTCGAAAACCCAAGTCCTATACAAAAAAAAGCAATAATGCCAATGACAGATAAACGCGATATAATTGCACAAGCACAATCTGGTACCGGAAAGACTGGATGTTTCACTATTGGCACACTAGCTAATATTGATACCAGTAAGAGTGAGGTACAAGCAATGATTCTTTCTCCTACAAGAGAACTATCACAACAGACTAAATCTGTTATTGATGCTCTAGGATCTTTTATGAAAGGACTTAAAACACAGCTACTAATTGGAGGAACTTCTACAGATGAGTGTATTAAACAGCTTCAAGAAAATACACCACATATAGTTGTTGGATGTCCAGGAAGAGTGTATGATATGCTTCGTAGAAAGAAAATTAAGCAGAGTACCCTACGTCTTATTGTTCTAGATGAAGCAGATGAAATGCTATCATCTGGTTTTAAAGAACAAGTTTATAATATTTTTCAATATATGCCAAGTGAGATTCAAGTTGCTCTATTTAGTGCAACAATGCCAAATGATCTAGTTACATTGACTGATAAGTTTATGCGTAATCCAATTAAAGTACTAGTTAAGGCAGAGCAACTAACACTTGAAGGTATTTCACAATTCTATGTAGCAGTAGATGGTGATGATGTTAAATATGATTGTCTAAAAGATATTTTTTCCTCTATTAGTGTTTCACAATGTATTATTTATTGTAATAGTGTTAAAAGAGTGCAAGACCTTTATGATGCAATGATTTCAGATAATTATCCAGTATGTCAGATTCACAGCGGTATGTCAAAGGAAGATCGCACAAATAGTTACAAAGAGTTCAAAGGAGGAAAACAAAGGGTTCTTATTTCTTCAAATGTAACCGCACGAGGAATCGATGTTCAACAAGTAAGCACTGTAATTAATTTTGATCTATCAAAATGTATACATACATACCTACACAGGATTGGACGTAGTGGTCGTTGGGGAAGAAAAGGTATTGGAATTAATTTCGTAACAAAGCGTGATATTCGCAAGCTTAAGGAAATTGAACAGCATTACCAAACTGAAATTAAAGAAATGCCAAGTGACTGGGCAAGCAGTCTTCAGGCTGTATAATTATTATAACAATAATCTCGTTAAAACAATTGTTATAATATATCATTTTTAGCTAGATATGGACTTTATAAAACAGTATATGCCTTTTGAGGATTCAGTTAAAGAAAATGATAAAGAAGAGTTCCAGATACCTATTCAAACAATCAATAGATGTTATCAAGTCAATGAAAATATTATTAATGATATGGAACTAGTTACTGGTAATTCAGCTATGTATCATAAAATATATGATATGAAAACTCCTTTTGAAAAACTTAATACTTCATTATTAGCGAGTCATTTTACAGATGATAAACAATTTTTGAAAGATAATCAAACATTTATAAATACATGTAATGTAAAATGCATTGACGATAAAACAATCGAAGATATTGTAGAGCTAAGAAAAGATATATCAGACGAAACAGGATTTATAGAAAAATATCATTTTGTTGAATGGGAACAATTAAAGTTTTTAAACAATAACGCAACCTTTATGAAATACCTAAGTCTTTATGAAATAGCTTCTCCAGTTCTAACTCTTGCTTTACCAATATTTTTATTAATAATGCCATTTTTTATAATTAGATTACAAGGGCACTCTATTAATTTTACAAAGTATACAGAAGTATTAAAATTAGTTTTATCAAAACATAGTATTGGGCAAATATTCAGTATTGGAAGTGCTAGCTGGGACAAACGTGTTTACATAATAATATCATTGTTGTTTTATTTAGCACAAGTTTATTGGAATTACCAATCTTGTATCAAGTTTATCAAAAACTTTAAGATAATACATGAAAAGTTAAATACTTACAAAAACTACATTCAAAAGACTAGCACTATAATGCACAAAGTTATTGATAATATAAAGAAAACCGGTTTATCAACTTTCGATAATTGGACCAGACAAGTTTCTATTTGTGTTGATTATCTAGATAAACTTATTGAAGATTACAAATTATTCACACCATACAATCTATCTGTAAGAAAAATAGGAGAGATTGGATATCTAATGCAGAACTTTTACAAACTTTATAATGACGAATATTTAATTTCAGTTCTAGATTATTCTATTAAGTTCAATGCTTATATCAAAAATATTCAAGGATTTCAAAATAGAATTAAAAATAAACAAGTAAATGCTTGTTCATTTACTAATAAAAAAACTACCATAAAAAAGGCTTTCTATCCTGTGCTAATCGATGAAAAATATGTCTCAAATGATATCATACTTGATAAAAATATTATCATAACCGGTCCTAATGCAGCAGGTAAAACTACTTATATTAAAACTGCAATGATTAATATTCTACTATCGCAACAAATAGGTTATGGATTTTACAAGAAAGCAAAGATTAATTGTTATCAAGATCTACAATGTTATATTAATATTCCAGATACATCAGGTAGAGATAGTTTATTTCAAGCAGAAGCAAGACGATGCAAGAACATTTTAGATAATAATAAAAATATTGATGAAAGAAGATTTTGCATTTTTGATGAATTATTCTCAGGTACAAATCCATATGAGGCAATAGGAGCAGCTACAGGATTTTTAAAATATTTAAACAATCATAAAAATATAACTTTTGTAATAACAACACACTTCTTAGATTTATGTAAAAAACTAGAAAAAGATGATAGTATTGTTAATCTTAATATGGAAATAATTAATGATCATAATAATAATTTTAATTACACTTATAAAGTTGTTTCTGGTATATCAAATGTAAAAGGAGGAATAAAAGTTTTAAAAGATTTAGACTTCCCCAAAGAAATAATTAGTAGTGCTATTTCTGTAATTGATAAACTTAATATATAATTTCGTTTAACTTTGGTATAAATATTATGTCCTTGTTTTAGAATAATATGAATATGTTTGGATTAGAAGGTAGTGGATTTATTGTAGCAATAGCAGTTACTCTATTATTAGCTGGTGCTATCGTATACTATTGTAATACAAGAATAACCGCAATGGAAAAAGCTATTGTCAAACAAAATCAAGTTTTAGCCGATTTTATTGGAAATGTTAGAAATACTCTAACTAATGTTCCTGCTGGTGGTGGACCTGTACAGTCTCAAAACGTGGTTGCAAATGGAGCTACACAAGAAGCAGTAGATGCTGCAAATGATTACTATTCAAATACAACACCAGAACAGAAAATAGAAGTATCAGATGATAGTCAAAGTGAAGATGATAGCGAAAGTGACAGTGATAGTGATAGTGATCTTGATAGTGATGATGAGGACACAGAAGAAAATGAAAAGATTCAGGAAGTTTCTGAAAATATTGCAGTATCAGATTTACTTAATGTAGTTAATGATAATTTGGAAATAGGAGTAATAGGCATTAAAATGACTCCACCTGATGGTCCTCCTCCTCCTGAGATTTCTGGTCCTGAAATTACTCAGTTAACTGAAATTAATGAGATTGATGAAATTACTCCTCCTCAAGAGGAAATTAAGACGATTAAACTAGGAGATGTAAAAGATGAGGAGGAACTAGACAGTGTTACACTTAATTCAGAAACTTTGTCTAGTGTAAGTAATGGATCTAGTGATGAAGATGAGGAGGAAGAGGATACATCAACTGTTAATTCACATGTTGTAACAGAACTAAATGATGAATCTGTCATGAAACTTAAGGTTGCGAGATTGAGAGAACTAGCAGTAGAGTTGGGACTTGGAAGTGAAGACTCAATTAAAAAAACAAAAAAAGCCGCGCTCCAAGAAATGATTAAGAATAAAATCAATAATAATGAAGAATAAATCTTCTTGATGTATAGTAAGAATGAGCTGGGGAACATGCTATTCAGGATCGAATAATATTCATTTTGACTTTCCTCCTATTATGGCAGATGGAAGAACTTATGCTACTTACCAACCCGGTAGTAAAATAAGTGATGATATCCGCAAACAGGCAGGTATTAAAACAAATTGGCAATATAGAAAATATATGATTGATAACGCAGACTCTATAATTAAAATTAATCAAATGGAAGCTTGTGATCGATGCTGTGCTTGTCCAGTAAGACAAAATATTGGACCAAAAGAAGAGCGCAATACACCTTTCTTATATAAATCATGTGTTGACAGTAGCCAGCCTTATGGTTATGAAAACAGTGACTTGAAAGATATGTATTTGTCAAAATATCAGCTAGAATGCAGAAGATATACACCTGTTATTACACAGGCCCAACTTCTACAAAATGGATATCAAAATTGGAATTAATTAGTTAAAAACTAAATATAATAACTAATTAATGATTATTAGCTTTGATGTTGGTATTAAAAATCTTGCTTATTGCATAATTGACAATAGTGGAGAAACTTATCAAATTACACATTGGGATGTAGCCAACCTTTGTGGAGAAAAACCAACTTGTTGTTATAAAACAAAGAAAGGATTATGTGGAAAAACAGCTAGTTATAATTTTAAACAAACTGATTATTACTGTGGCACTCATGTTAAAAAAGTAGAAGGGAAAATCATAGTACCTGAGTTGTATTATAAGTTAATTAAAAGTAAGAGACCTTCAAAAAAGTTATTGAAACAGTTAAATGGTATAACAAATACAGATTATGATAAAGAGGCGATCTGCAACTATGTGGAAAATACCTATTTAGTTAAGAATATCTCTCTTAAAACAGCAAACCAACTTGACTTAATAGAAATTGGATGTAAGTTAGCTAGTTTATTACCTGAAATATTACCAATGGATAAAATAACAACTGTTTTAATTGAAAATCAAATCAGTCCTATTGCAAACCGTATGAAAACAATACAAGGTATGTTAGCACAATTCTTTATTGATAGGTCTATAACAGATATACATTTTGTATCTTCTCACAATAAACTTAAGGCTTTTGATGTGAAAAAGAAAACATATGCAGAGAGAAAAAAATCAGGAATTGAGGTAACAGAAAAGATTATTACTGAAAATCCATTATTAAATAAATGGAAAACTTTGTTTAAATCACATAAAAAGAAAGATGATCTCGCAGATGCTTTTTTACAAGGCCTATGGTATTTAAGTAAATAATAACAATTGCGTTTCTTATCATTTAAAATTAAGTCATTATCTTTTAACAAATGGCCGAAGTGATTGACATTACTGATTTAGGAAAAGATACACCCGTAATTTCATTAAGTAAGACTGGTGGCGACGATAATTCAAGTGATAATATTAGTATTGATCTTGGTAGCACCAATAGTAGTCTTCCCAAACCCTCAGTTAATTTTGGAGGTGGGATAGAATTACTAATGAACGATAAACAAAAGAAAAGTTCAAGTAAAAAAGGAGGAGAAGATATTGGACTAGATGATATTAATAGCCTTGAAGCTGAGCTAAATGAACTATCTGGTAATACAGAAAATAACCCTAGTAATATTAAGGCAAAATCAAAGTCAGGCTTGTTTAATGATGCATTGAATGGAGACGCTTCAATCAAGTTAAATGTAGAAGATATTTCTTCCTCAAGTAATTCTGGTAAACCGGGTATTGCACCTACTATTGGTAAATCAACTGCCCAAGCAGTAAAAACAGATGATGGTTTTGTAAAGTTTAACAATATTCCTATTAATCCAGACAAGGAGGTTGTAAAACAAAAACTTTCCCCAGAGGAAACTTTGAAGGAAAAGTTTAAGATTTTAAGAAAGCTAGAATCTCTAGAACAAAAGGGTGTAAAGCTTACAAAAAGATATAATATGGAGTCTAACCTAGATGAGATGAAAGGAGAATACGAGATGATTGTAGCAGAAAAGGAGCGGAGCAATAGTATTAAGTTTCAGGGTAAAATGCTCATGGCCGCAATTACTGGGATTGAGTTTCTCAACAATAGGTTTGATCCTTTTGACGTCAAACTTGATGGATGGGGAGAGCAAGTTAATGAAAATATTGATGATTATGACGAGATTTTCGGGGAGCTTCACGAGAAATACAAATCTAAGGCTAAGATGGCCCCAGAACTCAAACTTCTTTTCCAGCTTGCCGGGTCCGCAATCATGGTACATATGACTAATACTATGTTTAAATCTGCAATGCCTGGTATGGATGACATTATGCGTCAAAACCCAGAGTTAATGCAACAATTTACTCAAGCTGCAGTAAACTCTATGGGTCAACAAAATCCAGGATTTGGGGGATTTATGAATAATATGATGCAGAGTCAACAGCGTCCTATGCCACCAGCTAATGTTGCTCCTGGCCCTCCACCTGCTGCAATGAAGACTCGTGTTGATAGAAGTCAACGCTCACAGATACCTACTAATCGCCCAGATATGAGTGCTGCTAGAGGTGATGTAGATGCTGTTAATCTAGATGATACATATGCTAGTGTTGGACCTCAGCCACCAAAAAGATCATCTAGAGGATCTGGACCAAGACCAGAAATGAAAGGACCAAGTGATATTGGAGATATTCTATCTGGTTTAAAAACAAAAACAGTGAGTGTATCTAATACTAAGAAAACTGTGAATGTAGATAATAGTAGTACTGTTAGTATTCAAGACCTAAAAGAAATGTCTTCTGCAAAAATCCCTTCTAGATCATCTAAAAGATCTAAAAGTAACAAAACAAGCATTAGTCTAGATATTTAAATAAAATTGATACAATATTAACAATTTTTTAATATTGTAGAAACACATGATTGAAGTAGAGTACAAAGGCTACATTATTAAAATCGGATCCAATCAAGATGAGAACGACATGTTGGTCAAAACTAGTAATAGCAATGATTATTGGGCTCATGCTGACGGTTACCCTAGTGCTCATGCTATTATTTGTAACCCTACCGAAAAACGAATCGCCTCCAAAATCGTTAAGAGGGCTTGCTGTATTATAAAATCTAATTGTAACAAGTTAAAAACAATTAAAAATCTTCCATTCAACTACACCCGTCTTAAAAATGTAACTCCTACTGATGTTCCTGGAAAAGTTATTCTTGGAGAACATTCTTCACTCACAATATAATTCAATACCTTCTATAATTTTTTGTAAATCATCATCTGAAATATATAACTTGTTTTTATCTCTTACAGATGGTAGTTTTGCTAGATTACAACCATTACATTCATCTTTATTACAGAATCTAAATGTCGTAGGGAAAGTTCTATCATAATAAGCTCTACATATTAGATGAGAATTGTTATCATGTTTGAACATGCATAAAGGATTAATAGGTAATTGTAAGTCTTTTGCTAATTCTTTTTCACTTTCACTAGCAAATGAAGAGGTAATTATATTACCAAACCAATTAATATTACCATTGTCTAATAAAGTAATTGTTTCATTGGGCATTTTTTTTGGATTTTCAAGCGAGTTCTCGTTTTCAGTTAGTATTTTAACAATTGAAAATATAGATTTTCTTTTATTTTCTAATTCTTCTTCTAATGATGAAATTAGAGAAGATATCCGAAACTTTTTCATTTCATCCTTCACCTCGTCACCAAGAAGCGATGATTCTATAGTTTTCTCGTAAATTGAAAGCTCTAAGAATAATACAGCTATAGAAATATTTAACATTTCTACAATCTTATCTCTTTTGGCGATAAAATTAAGAGTCATGTTAAAATCGGACATGTATATATTGTTAAAATATTTTAAGAAACAAGAATATTTTAACTGATAAACCGTTATGAACGTATTATTAACCCTACAAATAACATGAGCAAAACAATACCTCCAATACAACTAATTATTACGCAAGCCACATGTAAGTTATTTTTACGATAACTATCTTCAATACTTTCTTTTTCCCATTTTGCTTTTAACAAAACTTTGCTATTACATTTTAGACAATAAAACTTTGTTTTATCATAATTTGTAATTTGCTGTTGTTGCTGTATGTGTTGCCACTCTTTTATACATTTTGAATGAACATTATAACTACAATAACAGTCTGGCATAATATAAAAGTTTTCTATAGGTTCTACTTTTTCTTCTTCTGTTGAGCCTTCAAAACATATTATACATTCATGATTGTCAATTATACCTTGTTCAAAATCAATTATATTTTGCTTACATTCAATTATAGATTCTTTATTTATATTATCATTCATTAATTTATATTCCATTACTATATTTAAATATAAATATTATCATAAGTCTTCAGGTGTAATTTTACAATTTTTTCCTATTTCTTTTCTTATAGAAGATTTCTCTCTATCAGATAAATCTGCTGTTGCCATTCCTGCTAGCTCTACGTAAGTGGTTTTTAATTTTTCATTTTTTATCCATTGAGGATGTTGCTCTTCAAACACATCTGGCCATTTACTTCGTATGCCATGTCTTGTAGCATCAATTACCTTATCAGGTTTATTACCTTCCCAGCCATCTTTTTCGTCATTTACAAACCATTCATCTTTATTAATTGCATGAACTGGTCTATCTGTTATAGCTAGCGGTTCTAAGTTTTTAACAACAATATTTGCTATTCCTTTTGCTTTGTTTTGCTTTGCGCTTATAAGATCATCCATTGTTAATTGAAGTTTCTTTGCAAAATCTTGTATTGTCATAGCATTTGCACATTTCTCATTCAAGAACACATTTATATTAAAACTATTATTTACCATATTCCCGTAATTATTATTTATAGTATTAGACCCGTTTGATAAAGCATTGCTTGTTCCTTTGGCAAGTTCTAAAGATATATCATTGGCTTTTGACAATTGCTGGTGTAAAAACTCTTTGTTTTCCTTTGCTTCTTTTAAAAGTTGTTCTCGAAGAGCTTTATTTTCTTGAAGAATTATGTTCAATGCATCATTACTGCTGTCTTTCTTACTATTAGCTTTTATACATTTCTTTTTATGTCTCCATAATGTAGTTCTACTTCCAAAACTTTCATTACAAATATCGCATGTATAGTTACATATTTTTTGTTTTTCTGTTCGTTTTGTGCGTGTTTGTGCGTTTTTTGTTTCATTTGTTTCATTTTGTTTCATTTCGGCTTTTTTGTGTTTCTTCGTCTCAAGATGTCTATTCCACATTCCAGAATGTGACGTAGAATAGTCACAATATTTACAGTAAAATATCTTGTGCGTTTTTTGTGCGTTTTGTGCGTTTTTTGTTTCATTTTGTTTCATATTGTTTCACTATAATTAGATAATATTTTTGCCCCTAAACCCTTTTTTTCACTTTTTTTTATAGTTCCTTTTTTTAAGTTTTTGCCTTTACATAACTTCTCTACATAAAAATCCTCTTTATAAATAAAGTTATTTACTCTTGTAGATATTTTTTCAAAAAAAAGTAGTTTTCAAACCTAATTTTCATAAAGTAAGAATTCTGAGTCAAAAAACATGTTTATAGAAATATACTTTTAAAAGTAAAAAAAAAGAAAAAATTGTTTGTTTTGTGTATTATAATCTACCGCCTGCACCAGCCAAACCATCCAGATCATTACAGTCTGGTCCAGGAGCCCACGATCTATTTTCTTCTTCTTCTTCTTCTTCTTCTTCTTCTTGGTATAAGTAAAACATATGTCCTTCTCCTTCTTTTTTAATTGACTGATTTTCATTAT
>MDSZ01230095.1_pt1 | contig 19981 bp, 12 predicted proteins | sample 811201 | NCBI WGS metagenome assembly MDSZ01 (sample SAMN05326647, study PRJNA326480) | marine metagenome | isolation source: seawater | place: Indian Ocean: North | collected 2010 | reverse complement strand
GCTTCAGAATCATAAAAGAATGCATAAAATTGATCTGCTCCACTTGAACTTGGATAAGGAAACCACCCCATAGAAATAATATCTCCATTTGTTGCTTGAACAATACTTCCTTCCCCTAATCCTTCTTGCCCTGGTACAGTTGGTTTTGGTTCCATACAACCAAATTGAGAAAATATGGAAGGTAGGTATTCATCCCATGTATGTCCCCTATCTACACTCCACGTAGGATATTCTCCTCCAAAGTTCAAAATCAAACCTTCTTTTGTTGCTGCAAGATAATGCTCACAACAATTTCCGCCTTCTTCATTTCCAAAAACAGCCCAACTTAGATTTGTTGAAGAATTAATTGCTAAATCTATTGAAGTGAAGTTTCTTTGATCATCTAATCCTGAATCATATGGTCTAAATTTTTCAAAAATTGAAACAGGTACTGGCATATCTTCTTCTAATTCTTCTCCAAAACATCCTGCTATAATTGGCTGAATAATTACAAGCATTAGAAATGCTGCTGTGACCTTCTTCATCCCTAACACAAAATCACCTAAACATCCTAGTATAATAACAATTTAGTTGTTTTCAATAACTCCTAGCTCCACCTTCTCCAGAATAATCATGTCCTGATGCTCTGAAATAATGTTCACTTGTACGATTAATTAGTGGTAGCGTCAAAATGCTTTCATCTGAGAGATCTATCTGAACTGGACCCATTGCTGCAGGGCTTGGAATATAATCCTCTCCAGTTTGGCTAATAACAAGTTCAAGTGTGTGACCAGCAGGTAACACAACATCCATTGGGAAAAACTCCATCATTGCTGTTACTGTTTGAAATGGTACTAACGGTGAGCTTTGCTTACCTCCGGCATGAAATCTTAAATCCATTACTGCATGACCAAGATGCATTCCTGAATCTCCATCTCTCATTTCAATAAACAAATGACCATTGTTTGTAGTTAATGCTGTAGATTTAAGATGAAATGTAGGCATTCCTGCAATCAATAAATCTTCTTCGAATGGGCCCAATCCAAGTACTTTTGAAGACGTAGTAGTAATTGTAGTTCCTCCACTAATGTCTTCAAGTTCTGATGCCAAAAATTGTCGATATTCTGTATCTTCTGAAGGCCATGTATTTTCTACTCTCCAACCTCCCATATTATCTTGCATTTCAACATTAAGAAGTGGTTTCATTCCTTCTCCTTTCAAATACCAATCAAACCACAATAACATTTCATCAGCCCAATCCCACCTCAATGTGTATGGATATGCTTCTGCACCTCTTCCAGAAGATAGTCCTGAATGGCCACTTTCTCTATCAGGATAATCATGACCCCACTGACCTGCTAAGGTTTTAACTTCAATTCCAACATTTTCTAATTGTTGATGTGCAGGAAATGCCATATGAGGGTCTACATTCCAATCTTGCATTCCCTGAATTATATACACAGATCCATTGTAATTCTCAAGTACTCTTGTCAAAAAATGTCTTTCTTCCCAATAACTTGAACCCATCCAACTTAAATCATCTCCGCTAAGATAAGCGCCAACTCCTGCATAATATCCTTCGATATATCCTTCACATCCTGTCTGCGAATCTTCAAGATCACCATCCAATCCAAATGAGCCATATACTCCATTATGCATTATTGCTCCTCTTGCTTCCATGCTTCCATTACGCCACATCAAATCCTGAACTCCAATTAATCCAGACATTGGAACTATAGTTTTGAGATATTCATTAGTAAATGTAGCTGCTTGCCATGGTGTGGAACCATCATAAGATTTACCTATTACTCCAACATCTCCACTTGCCCAATTTGCACTTCCAAGATATGTAATCGCAGCATCAATACCTGCTTGTTCATCAACACCCATTAAGTCCATACAATGAGTACTTTCTCCAGTTCCAAAAACACTTACTTGAGCAACTGCATAACCATGAGGAACATAATTTTCAATTAAAAATCTTCCAAGTCTATCTGCAGGTGTTAATGCATCTACATCTCCGTCATTGTAATAGGGACCAATTTCTGCAATCGCTGGAACCTTACAATCTTCTGTTAAATTTTCAGCGTCCCAATCGCATCCTTCAATTACAGGTAACCATAAACCAAGATGGACAAGACAATCTGTAGGTACATTTGTAGCACATCCTCCATGGGATGCTGGAATATCAACTTCAATATAGACCGACCTTACCTCATCAACTTCATAGGAACCATTTATCGTAACTCTACTAAATACATCATCCATCTGATATTCTATATCGTACCTATCCCAAACTGAGGGGTATCCACTATCCTCAATCACTTCAGATTCATTTGATTCGCCAAAACATCCTGAAGAAATTGGCAATAACATCACAAGTATGATGAACCACCCATTACACTTGCGCATGGCTATAGGTGATAACTGGTCATAAATAATCGTTAAGAGGGCATGATTAAAGCAATAATCCATTAGGGATAAACATGCGGAAGTTAATTGCCTTGATTCTTGTATCGATGATGATGCCAAGTTTTTCTGGCTGTTTCAGTGAACCTGAAGTTGAAGAAGTGGTTCTAAAAAATCCATTTGATGACTTCCAAAATGAAATTCCAATAACAACGTTTTATCATTTCCCAAATGGTACATGGATTAATGGAACTGAGGACATGTACTTCAACGGTAGTTTGGTTTTAGAAGGAAACAACAGTCCATTTTTTGCTGAAGGAACCTATTATTCAGTAGGATATACTACATTTGAGCCCACTCTTGGAATTACTTCTTCTGGCGCAATTTTCTTTACTCATTTCAATGGCCTTGGAGAAGGTACACACATCATAAGGTCTACTGATCAAGGACAAACATGGGTAGATGTTGGCCCATTTAATCAAATTGATGAAGATATTGGACAAACTCCTAACTCAAATGATCCTTATATCTATGTCGATAAATTCAATGATAAATTAGTTAAATTCGACATGCATGCTCTAACTGCTATGTTCGTAGAGTATTCTGATAATGATGGTGAATCATGGAGTATTCCTTTCCCTGTCGAAGGATATTATGCTCCACAAGATCATCAAAGTATAGCTTCAATGCCTCATGAAAACGCAATAGTTGGAGATGTTGTGTATGTTTATTGTATAAACACTGGATCTCCAGCATTGGGCGCTCAATGTTCCAGATCATTAGATGGAGGACATACATGGGACGTACAAAGAATAGGTTATCCATTTGGAACTCCACAATGTTCAGGTTTACACGGACACCTTGCTGGAGGAAATGATGGAGCAATATATCGTGGAAACCCTTCTTGTGACGGTCCTGCAGTATATCGAAGTACAGATGGAGGATATACATGGTCAGAACATACAATTACAACAAAAATAGGTATGCAGGATGGATGGCACTCGCACGAGGTTGCAACAGCAGTAGATGAAGCAAATAATGTGTATGCAATGTGGATTTCTGAAGATCATATGCCATATGTGGCTTATTCTCGAGATCAAGGAGATACGTGGTCTGAACCTTGGATGGTTGCTCCACCAAATGTTACTGAAACTGGATTCCCTACAATTTTTGCTGGTGATGAAGGACGTGTTGCATTTGGATATATTGGTGAAGAAGTTGACGAAGGTGGATGGAGTGGATACATGGGAATTATTACGGATGCATTTAATGAACATCCCCTAATCACAACAGTAGCAGTTAATCAACCAGATGATGCTCTTGATGAAGATGATGATTGTGGTGATAAACGATGTGGAGGTTTCGGTGATTTTATTGATATTGAAATCGATGATGAAGGAAGACCATGGATTGCATTGGCACATAATCCTGCGGGAGAAATTGGTATTGTCGGAACATTAATTCAAGGACCAACATTATATGGAGACTTGAAACAATTAACTCCACTTATGCCTGGTGGAAGAGACACATTACCGTAAAATATATTTTTTTCAATAGATGTACTGTTATATTTGATTTTGTACGCAATGGCATGAGAAGAGCAGTCGCGCTGGTTATTGTGTTAATGATGACCTCTAGTTTAGCAGGCTGTTTTGGTGATGAAGAAGTAGAAATTATTGTTGAAAAATCACCGTTTGATTTTGAAAGAGATATCCTATCTACTACTTGGTATCATTATTCTGGAGGAGTTGATGCATTAAATAATTCAGCCATATTAAATGCAAATATTTCAGTCAATCTCACAGGTAATAATATCCCATTTTGGACTCAAGGAAGTTATTTTGGTATTGGCATGAGTACATTTGAACCTACAATTGGCATTACATCAGATGATAACCTCTACATCTCTAGTTATGGGAATGGACCCGCAGGTTCAACTGCAATTGTTCAATGCTCAGGATTAATTGAAATGAGTAACCTTTCAGAATATTCTTGCGAAAATAAGTATGATCCAATAATTCCAATACCCAATAGTAATGATCCTTACGTATATGTAGATAAATGGACTGATAGAATCATGAAATTTGACATGCATGCACTTCTTGGAATGACTGTTGAATGGTCGGATAATGAAGGAGCATCATGGTCTCCTCCAACTGTTGCAACAGACATTCGTTCAGTTCAAGACCACCAAACAATAACTTCTGCACCATATCCTGCAGCATTACACCAAACCACATGGGTTTTTTGTATCAATGGAAATGCGCCACACCCATTATGTTCAACTAGTTTTGATGGTGGAAATACTTGGAGCCCTGAAGTTTCTGGAGCTCCAATTGATTGCCAAAGTGGTGGATTAACTGCACATCTTGAAGGTGGACCAAATGGTAATTTCTATCGAGGAAATACAGGTTGTAGCGGTGAAGGTTATTCGATTTACAGAAGTACAGATGGAGGATTTACTTGGACTGAACACCCACTTCCAACTGAAATATCAGGTACTGCAGATACATGGAATGCAGAAGAAGCACAAGTTGCTGTTGACGATGAAGGTAATGTCCATGCAATGTGGCATGGAATTGATAATATGCCATATTACTCATATTCAAGAGATGAAGGAAATAGTTGGAGTGATGCAATGATGATTGCACCCCCAATTGATCTTGTGGGAACTGGTTTCCCTGTAGTTACAGCAGGAGGAGAAGGAAGAGTTGCATTTGGATATGTAGGAGATACTGGCAACAATACATGGAATGGTTATCTAACTGTAGTAACAGATGCCTTTAGCGATAATCCACTATTCACAACAGTACAAATCAATGAAGATGGTGATCCACTAGATACTACTGAGGATTGTGGATATAATAGATGTGGAGGATTAGGAGATTTCCTTGACATGAGTGTTGATCAATATGGAAGACCTTGGTTTGGATTATCTCATAATGGTGCAGATATTGGAATTTTTGCAACAATTATTGAAGGACCAACTCTAAGAGGGGCCTATGGCCCATTGAAAGTTATGCCTTCTGGTGGAGATGAAACATTATAGCATAATTATTCAAAGTGTTTCACATACGCTATGTTATGGGCAGAACCTCAAATAGGTATACTATATGTTTGATTTTTATTTTTGGACTATTAATCTCAACTCTTCCAACACCTACAATTATACAAACAAGTTCAGCAGAATTACCTAATCATATCGTTATTAGTGAAATTTTAGTATCTCCAAATAATGTGGATTATGGAGGTACTGATTGGAACGGAGATGGGAAATATGGAACATATAACGACATGTTTGTTGAATTACACAATCCAACTGATTCTGATGTAAATATTTCAAATTGGGTTCTTGATGATTTACAAAACGAAGGTTCTCCATCATGTTCAATTGGTTGGGATACTGTAATTCCTTCTGGAGGTTATATGGCCTTCTACAGAGTAAACACGGGATTAGAATTTGATTTTTGGGCGGGAGACACAATCCACATTTCTGATTCATCAGGAAACTTACTAGATAGCTATTCTTTCCCTGCACAAGACTCTGATTGGGATACATCATATGCAAGAGATTCTGAAGGAAATTGGACAAAGATCTCTCCTCCAACTCCTGGTATTGCAAATGATGCTGTTTGGCCTGAAGCAGAAGGCGGACCTGGAACAAATCACGCAATAGGCACATGTTATGCAAATACTGATGGGCTTTACCATGAGGGATCATATGTCTTAAATGGCAGAATTGTAACTATGGAAGATGAAAACAGCGTTATTCCATATGGTAGCGTAATGGTCACTGATGGAATGATAGAAGCTGTGTGGGAAGATGGACAAATGCCATCAGATATTGATTTGCAAAATATTCCTGTAATCGAAACTGCAGGAACAATATACCCTGGAATTATTGATGCACATAATCACATCCACTACAATATGGTACCTCTATGGGATTATTCATTAGATCATCGAAATGGCGAGTTCTATGAAAATCGTTACCAATGGAGAAACAATCCCGCTTATTCAACTGAAATTACTGGTGCAAAATCATTAATTCAAGGATGGGATTATTGGGATTTAGAACATGAGTCAATGAAGTATGTAGAAGTTAGAGCAATAGTTGGAGGAACTACTGCAGTACAAGGAAATCCCACAGGAGATGATGATGAATTTGCTTCAATTTTAGCAAGAAATATCGAATACTATAATTTTGGTAAGGATTACATGCATACTAAAGTAACAGAACTAGAAGATGACTATGTTGGAAATCATATTAAAACAGGAAATCAATCTGGTGAATTAGATGCTTGGTTCTTACATCTGGCTGAAGGTACTGATGAATCCTCTAGAGCAGAATTTGACATTTTAGTAAATAATGAATTGTTAGTTGGAGAATTAATGCTAATCCATGGCACTGGTTTAGGACAACCAGAATTTGCTGCAATGGGAGAAGTCGGTGCTGATTTAGTATGGTCTCCAACCTCTAATCTACTATTGTATGGAGATACAACTGATGTAGTAACCGCAAAAGCAGAAGGCATTACTATTTCTCTTGCTCCTGATTGGTCTCCATCAGGAACAAAAAGTCCACTTCATGAATTAAAAACTGCAGATTGGCTAAATGACAATAGATTTGATAATGTCTTTTCAGATTATGAATTAGTTCAAATGGTTACAAGTAATCCTGCTGATGGTATGAATTGGGGAGACTATGTTGGTCGTATCAAAGCAGGTTTACATGCTGATTTAATGGTCGTTGATTCCTTTCGAGTTGATCCATATCGAAACTTAATAGAATCTATTGATCCTGATGTAAAATTAACAATTGTTGGCGGTTTACCTATTTTTGGTGATGAATTCTTACTAACTCAACTTGGGGTCAATAGCGAAATAATACAAGGTGAAGGTTTTAGTAAATCTGTAGATGTAACATTTGAAGGTGTCTCCAAAGGAGGTCAAACATGGGAAAGCATTTCTGAAGATTTAGAAAATGCTATGGAATTTGACATGAATGAAATGTATGATAGTTTTAATTACGCAAGTTCAATGACATTAACGGAATTTGAAGACTGGTTCAATGGAAAATATCCTGGACTTTCTGGTGGAACTCATTTGGATCCTGTATTTACTTATGGAGACGATTATTATTTCGAAGTTCTAAATAATTCGGTAGCATTCAATGACATTAGTCAAATTGATTTATGGACTCCATATTATGATGTAGAATTAGATAATAATGGATACAGACTAAATAAAGAAATTAGTGATGTTGATTCTGATGAAGATGGATATTCAGATTGGACTGACGCATTTCCAAATGACCCTACAGAATGGTATGATTCCGATAGAGACGGAGTTGGAAATAACAATGATCCTTGTCCAAACGATGCAAATGATGACAGCGATAATGACGGTGTTTGTGGGGACTTAGATGCCTTCCCCTATGATGCTGATGAAACTACAGACTCAGATGGAGATGGAGTTGGTGATAATTCAGATGCTTGTCCTTCAGAAGATGCAAGTGATAATGATGTGGACCAAGATGGTTGTATAGATGAAGTAACTAATAATACAGATGAAAACAATGAAGAAGAATCCATATGTAGCTTTGGTCAAGTAAAGAAAGAAGATTGTAATAATTGTGTATGTAGCAACTCTGGAGAATGGGTCTGTGAAGACAATGTATGTGGCCAAGCAACAGATTTAGAATCAGAATCTAAAGATCAAACAACAATAATAATCTTAATGATTGCATTAATCTTTATCTCTGTCATTAGTACTATTTTATTTATTACAAATAAAAATAAAATTTTAGTTAGTAATGAATTCAGTCAATGGGATTCAGAAGATGTTGAAGATAAAAAGACTGTTAAATTACCTCCAATGAAACCTCCAAAAGGTGATTAAATTAGGATAAGTCCCATACGGGACCATCTGGAGTATCCTTTACAACAACTCCCATTTCTGAAAGTTGATCTCTGATCTGATCTGCTTCCTCCCAATTTTTATCAGTACGTGCCTGTGTTCTTCGCATCAATAATTCTTCTACTTCTGCAGATATCTCATTTTTTCTTAATTTAACATCCTCAGATTCTTTATCCATAACAGACATCTGTTCACGAGTAGGCAATAACCCTAATACATTACCAGCCTGCTGTTCAAAAATTTCAACTGAATAAAAACCAATTGCTTGAATCTCTTTAGAATCAAAATCGGAATTTAATAATTTATTTACTTCTCTTACGATAGACATTGTCTTTGTTACTGCTTCTCTTGTATTGAAATCATTGTCCATTGCCAAAGCAAATTCTTCTGCAAATTTCTCAATTAAACCGAGACTATGAGTTAACTCTTCTGAAGAAGTGATATCTGGTTCTGGTAAACGACGTAATTCATTTTCATTAGTTCCCCCCCAACTATCTAATGATAATTTATATGAATCCAAAAGCCTCTGATGATTAACTCCTGCATCCTTTAACAATTGATCATTCATATCAATTGGTGAACGGTATTGAGCATTAATTAAGGCAAATCTCAAAACTAAAGGGTCTACTCTAGATATTATATCCCTAATTGTCCAAAAATTACCCAAACTTTTACTCATCTTTTCCCCATCCATATTTACAAACCCATTGTGTAACCAATAATTTACAACTGGAGATTGTCCTGTATGGCATTCTCCCTGAAATATCTCTGCTTCATGATGAGGGAATCGAAGATCATGTCCTCCTCCATGGATGTCAAATTGTTCGCCTAAATGATCCATACTCATTGCTGTACATTCAATATGCCATCCAGGCCTTCCATCACCCCATGGGCTTTCCCAACTAGGTTCATCTGGCTTAGCCAATTTCCATAAAGCGAAATCTTTGTGATCCCTCTTTCCATCTCCCGTTTTTGAAACTCTTCCTCCAGCTCCACCCAATACTGCATCAATTTTCTGACCTGTTAACACACCATACTTTTCTGGTGCTGATTCAACATGAAAATAAACCCCATCTTTTGTAACATATGCATGTTCTTTCTGAATTAAATCTTCAATAATCGATATCATTTGCTCAACATATTCAGTACATCTTGGGTATTCATCTGCACGCAATATATTCAAAGCATCCATATCTTGATAATATGAATTAATATTTTCATTAACTAATTCTAAAAAATCAATTCCCTTCTCATTTGCCCTAGTTATTATTTTATCATCAATATCTGTAAAGTTTTGAATATAATTTACATCATAACCAGATGATTCTAGCCAGCGGTGTACTACATCAAATGCAACATAACATCTTGCATGTCCTAAATGACATAAATCATATACAGTTACACCACAAACATACATGGAGATTTTTCCAGGATTTATCGGTTTGAATAATACTTTTTGCTTACGCCGAGTATCATAAATCATCAGCGCCATATTAACTCCGAGTAAGACTTCTAACTTCAATATTGATGTTGAATTAAAATAAAAAAATTGATTTGCTAAATTAAGTTACACGTATTATGAGTAATGACTCAGAGATTGTTCTTGTGACTGGTGCAAGTGGCTTCATAGGCGCCCACATTGTCAAGTTATTATTGGAAAAAGGCATTAAAACTCGAGCAATGATTAGAAATATGGAACTTAAATCCATATTTGATGAAGATGACAATTTAGAGATTGTATATGGGGATTTATTTGATGTAGACTCATTAGAAAAAGCAATTGATGGATGTCAAAAGGTCATACATTGTGCAGCAAATCTACCCATTGGGAAATTAGATCCTCAAAAGGACGTTATTGACACATCGGTAGTTGGAGTAGAAAACCTCTGTTCAGTAATGGGTGAAGTAAACACAATCATCCATACCTCCTCTGTTGCAGCAATTAGACCAACAAAATTTCAAAATGGAAAAACGTATTCTATTGATGATTGGTGTGATGATGCATCATTAGAATCTAATCACTATGGTTATGCAAAAGCAGAAGGAGAAAAAAGAATGAGGGAATGGGCAGAAGGAAAGGACGTAAGACTTATTACAATACATCCTTCAATTGTTTTCGGACCAATATTACATCCAAAACATATTGATGGTTCTATGTCCTATCTCAAACATTTTGTTAAAGGGCCTCCATTTGTGTTAGATCTCAACATTAATTTTGTAGATGTCAGAGATGTTGCCTTGGCACATATTAATGCTCTTGAAAAAGGTGAAGATCGAAGAAGATACTTGACACATACAAGCGATATGTGGATGAAAGATGTAGGCATGATTCTAAAGAAAAGAATTAAGGGAAGATGGGCAACAAAAAAATTACCTAAGATGCTTGCATATATCGTAGCAATATTCCATCCCAAATTATCAATCAAACATTTAAAGGAAAATTTAGGAACAAAAGTTAGTTATGATGTAGGAGATACCTGGGAAGTATTAGAAATTAAAGTTCATAACCCCGAAGATACAATTATTGATAGTATTGAATCAATTAAAAAATAATGAATTTAAAGATTTTTAACTCATTCTACTTTAGCTAAATTTTTCTGCATTTGTTCCCACATTAATTCTGCTATATCCATTACTTCCATATCTGAGTCAATTGATTTCAATCCATCTTCCATCATTGTTGAACAAAATGGGCAACCGACTGCAAGTGTCCCACATCCAGTGGCTGCCGCTTCCTTGGCTCTAATCTCATTAACTCTATTATCAGCATCTTCTTCCATCCACATTTGTGCTCCACCTGCACCACAGCAAAATGAATCTTGACCATGTCTTTCAAGTTCAACAACTTGTCCATTAAGTACTTCTCTTGGTGCTTCTATTTCTCCACCGATCCTTCCAAGATAACAAGGATCATGGAAAGCAACATCTTCATCGAATTCTACTTTGGGTAACTTTCCTTCTTCTTGTAATTGAGCCATTATTTGTGAATGATGGAATACTTCTAATTCTTCACCACCATAATCTTTGTATTCTTTTCCAAGTGTATGGAAACAATGAGGGCATGATGCAACGATTCTCTTTACACCTAATTCTTGAAATGTCATCATATTTGTTTCAGCGAGCATTTGAAATAAATATTCATTCCCTGATCTTCTAGCAGGATCTCCTGAACAACCTTCTTGCATCCCCAAGATACCTACATCTAATCCTGCTTCTTTCATTAGTTGAATAGTTGAACGTGCAACATTCTTATTTTTCTCATCAAATGAAGCTGCACATCCTGCAAAATAGATATATTCTGCTGGTTCTCCTACTTTAACATCTAAATCAGCAGCCCAATCCCCTCTTTCATGTGCTCCAAAACCATACGGATTTGAATTGACTTCTAGATTATCCATCGTTAACTGTAATTCTTCTGGAAATTCCATTGCTTCCATCATCAAATGTCTTCTTGTATCTGTTAACAAAGGAACATGGTCTATGTAAACTGGACAAGCATCTACACATGCATGACAAGTAGTACAAGCCCAAATTGCATCTGAATCAAATCTTGCAATCATATTTTCTTCAACATCTTCCCCCGCTAACAAAGCAACATGATGCTCATTAGCATAATCTCTCACATCATGAATTATTTGCATAGGATTCAGTGCTTTACCACTTTCATATGCAGGACAAACATCTTGACATCTTGCGCAGGTTGTACATGCCCACCCATCAATTAATTGTCTCCAAGTAAATTGATTATAGGTACTTACCCCAAATGACTCCAGATCTAATTCTTCCAAAGGTACTGCTTTACCATCATCACCTACTGCCAAAGGTTTCATTTTACCCATTGGTTCAACATTATGGAAAAATACATTTGGAAATGCCATCACTAGATGCATATGTTTTGAAACTGGAATTAATATCAAGAAAGAACAGATTGCAATCATATGTGCCCAATAAGAAACTATTACAACATTCTCACTTAACTGCAATGATTGTACCCAAAACCCAATTGGTTCGGTAATACTTGATGGAGATTCTATTGATTCTATAATATATGATGTGGTTGTAATTATAAAAATTAAAACTAAAATAAAATTTCCTTCTAATTGTGACTTGCCTTTCAATTTTTCTGGAGTAAAAACAACTCTTCTTGTTAATGCTGCAAGACAACCAATTAAAGCAATAAAATAACCAAATTCAATCATTGCATTACGAGGCCCTAAAAGGAAACGAGGCATTAATTCATGAGAAAAATAGTTTGCAGTTACCAGATCAATCATATCTGTTGAAAGCATTAAAAATCCCCAAAACATCAAAACATGCATTGTTCCAACAACTTTGTCCCTTAGAACTTTCTTTTGACCTAACCATCCAACTAAAACTTCTTTTATCCTTACATTCCAAGAGTCAAATCTATTATCTGGAGAACCCAATAAAACTAATCTTATAGCCTTCTGCAATTCGTATGTAAAAAAGCTACCAGAGCCTAATAATAAAATTCCTAAAAATACCCAACCTGGTACAAAACCATAAGTCAAATTCAGAGGATGTTCCATATTTCTACTCCCTGCTTAACCTTCGCCGAAACAGTTCAAGTCCTTGAAATCAACGTTTAAAAATCTGAAAAAAGATATATCAATTAACTTGAACGCTTCATCGGATACATGCTCAAAGTATCTGCACCGGGAAAATGTATCTTGCTTGGGGAGCATGCAGTTGTTTATGGACATCCTGCTCTAGCAGTTTCTATCGACATGAGATTAAATGTAAATATCTCAAAACAAAAAGTTAAATCTGAATTTCATGTCATTAACGGAGAATTAATGAAATCAAAAAATCATCCACACATCATTAATGCATTAGATGATCTTTGGAGTAATGAAGATCAAATGCTAAATATTAATGTTTCAAGTGAAATTCCTCCTTCTGCAGGTCTTGGCTCTTCTGCTGCATTATCTGTAGCAATTGCTACAGGATTGATTAAAGCAAAAAATATGAATAAGAGTTTAGAAGATATTAGTTCAATAGCACACAAATTTGAAGCGAATGCACAAGGTGGATTGGCAAGTCCAATGGATACATCTACTTCCACTCATGGTGGTTGTATCTTATTAGCAAACAAAAAATTAGGAGAAAATTGGTTATATTCCAGAAAATTAGGAGAGAAGAAATGGGAAATTCATTCATTTGAACTACATGATGAAATTAAAAATGCATCAATTGTTATTGGCCATACTGGCATTCATGGTTCTACTGCTGAAATGGTTCTTGGAGTTAAGAAAAGATTAGAAGAAAATCCGAATCTAATTGATGATATTGAAGCAATAAATGCTTTGACTAAACGGGGAGTAATAGCTATTGAAAATGGCGATCTTGAAGCACTTGGTGCAGTAATGAACCTTAATCATTCACATTTACAAAATTTAGGTGTAAGTTGTAAAGAATTAGATGAATTAGTTACTGTAGCCAGAGAAACTTCACTTGGTGCTAAATTAACTGGTGCAGGAGGTGGAGGGTGCATGATTGCATTATCAATGAACCCTACAGAAACTGCAAGAGATATTGAATTAGCTGGAGGAAGAAGTTATATCTGTAAATTTGGAGTAGAAGGGGTAAAAATTGACGGAAATCTTATGAATTTTTGACAATTAAAGATTTAGTCTTCTTATAAAGCCTTTATATAAGGCCGTTTTTACGGCCGCACTATGAATGACGAAGATCGCTTAACTGTTGTTAACGTAGTTGCATCCACTAGAGTTGCAGAAGAATTAGATTTACCAGACATTGCAATCCAATTGCATTGTGAATATGAACCAGAACAGTTTCCTGGTGTAGTTTACAGGGTAAAAGAACCAAAACTTGCAATTCTAATGTTTAGATCTGGAAGAGCTGTTTGCACTGGTGGGAAAAATGAAGAAAATATCCATGAAGGCATAAAAAGAATGATTGGAGATTTGCGTGGTGCTGGAATCAAAACATGGGATACATCAGATGTAGAAATTGAAGTTCAAAACATGGTTGCTACATATGCATTACATTATCCTGAAGATTATGAAGGAACTGCTAGAATGGATGACCATCAAAATAACATTAAAGAAGGAGATCCTCTAAAGGGGCTTGCCAGAAAATTAAATTTAAACAATCTAACTTTCCACCTTCCATTTGACAAAGTAGAATATGAACCAGAACAATTCCCTGGGCTTATTTACAGATTAGATTATCCAAAAGTAGTTTGTCTAATTTTTGGTAGTGGAAAAATGGTAATTACTGGAGCTCGTCATAAAGATGAAATCCTTGATGCTGTACAAATCATACAAGATGAATTAGCAGATTTATTGTGAAAACAGTAGTTTTTGTTTTGTATTCAACAGCCGTTTGATTCATAGATGATGTCGAACCTGCCTTCAATATGGGCGGGACCACAAATAGGGTTTACAGCATTCCATTATCTGTAATTGTTATGATTACGCTGATGTTAATTGGCAGTTTATCACCTGCATTAATTTATGAATTATCTGAAGAAAAAACGAATTATTACAATGTTAGAAGTTCTACAAGTAATATGGTTGATGTTCCAGTTTGGTTAGTTGGAGATGAATGGGTTTATGAAACCTCAATTGATGTTTCTCCTGCATTAGTTGGCACTGATTTAGATGACCCTGGAGTTAATCTCCAACCTCTCACAGGAGATACTTCGCTTGTCGTAAATGACATAAGAATCGAAGACGTAGATGGAATTAAAACTCTAATCTATGTTCTAAACGGAGGCGGTAATTATCAAGGTGACATATTTATTCCATCTGATGTTGCTGCTCCATTAATTGATGGTGTTCCTTCATGGTTAGTTCCAGATATTGATGGTAATTTAGTTGGAGACCTTGCAATTGAAAGGCATGTGAGAGTTAGTGACTTAGCAATAATTTATCAAACTCAAACAATTGATGTTGAAGTTTTGAATATACCAATCCTAGGTTCATATGATGTAGGATTAATTACACTTGATCAATCATATTCCCCTCCCATTGAACAATATGATTTCCCACTGGAAGTAGGTAATAATTGGTTAATGAATCATACAGAAACAACTGTTTGGTCTGGGCAAAGTAGTACATTTCCAATACCTCCACCACCACCACCATATACTCATGAAGATAAATTTGAAGTCACACAACAAGGGGATCCTAGTGTTCCATATGGATGTGCTAATAGTATTCGAATTCAACAAGTAAACTTAACCTCTGGGCTCGAAAAAAGTTTTAATTGGTATTGTGATGAAGTAAGAAATTTTGCTTGGAGTAACGAAGTAATATTACTAGGAATGATTCAAGACTTAAAATTAAAAGAATACAATGAAGAATCTAGACCAGGAAATAGTTTTACATTAGATTGGCCATTTAAAGCATATCCTCCTGGGTTTGATGTCGATGTCCAAATAGATTCTAATTCTGGAGTAAGTCCCGTTTCTGGACAATTTATTTTTGAAGCAGATGGAATTGAAGAAGACTTTACAATTTCTGGTCAATCAATAAATACGAATTTTATTGTTAATGAAACTCCAGATGATTCTGATACTACGTACAATGTAGGAACTCACGGATTGATTGCTTGGGATGGTTATCAAGGACTTGGTGTAAAGACTCTTATCATAGATCCAAATGCAGAAGGAATTGATTTAGTTGCACGTTCTTCTGGAATTGTAATTGAAAGAACTAGAGGAAGTGAAACTATCGTACTAACAAGTGTCACAGGATTTAGTGCACAAAGAGGAGATACATTATCACTAAGTTTCCCTGTTCAAAACAGAGGGATTTCTCCAAGTATTATTACTACAATGGATATTAATGGCCCTGGAGGATCTAATTCATTTAGCATTAATTCATTAAATGCATATGATGAACAAAGAATTACACTTGATTGGGATGTTCCTGATGACCAACCATTTGGATTTGTTTCTTTTGGATTTATTGTAGATCCCGATAATAACAATGATGAAGTTGATGAATCAAATAATGCAGGTGCAACTCCTCAAATAAGGATTGGTGCATCTCCTGTTACCCTATATGATATGCCTCTACCAGTAGATACATTCGAAAATTTTACAATTGATGCAAGTGAAAGTAATGATCCTGATGGCGGCACCGTTACATGTGAATTTGATATTCAAACGGTAGATGGTGCTGGTAATTTATGGCAACAAACAAGAAATAGTGATGATTGTATATTGATATATTACTGGAGTGATGATGGAAACTACATTGTTAATATGACTGTAATTGATGATGAAGGTGACCGAACCACAGTAGCAATCATAGCGGTAATCAATAATCAAGCACCGTACCTAAATTTAATTTCGGATTTTACCGATATTAAAGTAGGTGAATCTGTAACAATAAATGCAGATAATAGTGGAGATGTAGATACTATACTTCCCCCTGATGTAGCAGAAGTAGATATTCTATGGGATTATGATGGTGATGGGAATTATGATTCTTGTGAGCAAGGCGCATTTAAATTCAATTGCACATTAACACCTGAAATAGAAGGTGACTTGACAATTACAGCTACAGTTACAGATGATGATGGAGAAAGTACAACATCATCAATAGTCATTAGTGTCTTAAATATACCTCCTGAAATTACTAATGTCCTTGCAAAGAATAATGATGGAGAAGATGTAATTAAAGACGAAAGGTCTTTTTGGATTGTAAATGAAGATCAAACGATTCGTTTACATGGTTTTAGTTATGATTCTCCTAATGATATTGAGGACTTAGCATGGACTTGGAGTTCTATTAACATGGAGGATAATTCTGTTGCTTGGCAAATACAAGACAAAGGTAGTATTTCAGAAATTGATGTTTTCTGGACACTATCGGGAGAATATACCATTTCTCTTGATGTCCTTGATGATAATTCTGCAAGAAGTCCAGAAGAAGTTAGATGGATTAAGGTAAATAATGTTGAGCCAACTGTTGAAATTACATCTACAATTACTACAATTGGAGAAAGTATGCCACTAACTCTTACAGGGGTAGCAAGTGATACAGAAAGCGATATTGAATCTCTAATAATATGTTGGGATGTAGACCCTTCATTTAATTCAGATGATAATGGGTCAGCAAATGATGACTGCGATTATGAAGGAAGTGAAATGACACATTCATGGGGTAAATCTGGAATATATACAGTAATCTTCCATGCAGTTGATGATGATGGTTCAATGGCAATAAATCAACTAGATATTGAAGTTACAAATCAACCTGCAAGAGCGATAATTAATTCAAATACTGATTCTATTTATGTTGGAGAACAAATTTTCCTTGACGGTAGCAAATCTACTGATTCTCCAGAAGATAAAGGAAATTTGATTTATATATGGGATAAAGACATCAACCAAGATAGTAATGGTGATGGGATAAAAGATAATGACATAGATTATCAAGGTGCTAATTTTACTCCAGAATTCCTAAGTGAAGGGACATATGTAGTTCAATTAATTGTGAAGGATGAGGAAGGTTGTGCCACTGGAGAAACAAGATGTATTACACAAATTACAATTGAAGTCAAATCAAGGCCAGGAGGTCCAATTGGTAGTGTAGTGGCTAGTATTGAAGATAATTTTGGAATTGGTTTAGGAGTTCAAGCTCTAATATTCATACTTATTTGTCTAATTCCATTACTTCTATTTACCAAAGGTAGAAGGAAGAATAATATTTCAAATAAAGAAAATTGGCAAGAAATGGATCTTGGAATAGGATATAGTACACCAATGCCAAGTGCTGCACCAATGACTGCACAGTTTGGGTTACAAAACACACAACCTACAGTTCCGCAAAATGAACCTCAAAATAATCAAATAAATATGGGGCCTCCAATACCTTCATCAGGGTTACCAGAAGGTTGGACGATGGAACAATGGTCATATTATGGCTCAGCATGGCTTTCTCAACAAGAAGAAAATTTGAATAATACTCCTCAAATTAGCAATGTTGTTCAACAAGAACCCGTAAATGTACAAGATGATTCTGTATTTGACCTCTTATCTAACGAGAGTAATACTCAACAAAAATCTGATCCATTGTCTGCCTTCGAAGATGATGATTTAGATTTTTAGACCGGGAATATAACTTTAGTTAGGAAAAGTACGAATTCAAATTAATTCTTACCTGATGTTTAAGTTCAATCAAGTTAACGGAAGGTCGCATAGCGATGGTAAAAAAGATTTGGCATTTTATTGGATTACCTGATCCTGATGAAAATACAGAACGAAAAAAAGTTGTAAATACATCTAAAAAAAGTAGAATTAATCCTCCTATTGAAGAACTTAAAAAAGAAGAAGTTAAGAAAGATACTCAAACAACATTACCTACACATAAAATCGATTGGGATGGACCTCTAACACCTAAAGGTGAACCATTTCACGACCTTGGAGTTAATCAAATTTCAAGAAATAATATTCTGCCATCTAAAGCATTAAGGTATGTAACCCCAAACTCAATGAATAGATTACCAATAGAGCCAATGGCAAGTAGATTATACCAAGGAGATGTTGTAATTGTTGATTTATCTGTAATGGTACATATGGAAAGTCAACAACGTGCTTGTAGACAGAGTCTACGCCAACTTTCTAGTGAGAGAAGAATTCCAATATTCTCTCTAGACAATAAAGATAATTTATTAATGATGCCTGGAAAAAATATTCAAATTGATGTAACAAAATATGATTTAATTTAAATTTTTAAAATTTGTTTTAATGTCTCTAAAGCACTAGATGCAATACCTAAGACCGTGACTTTTTCACCATTTTTAACATCTGCATATTTTGACATTGGGCCGTCTAAGTCATATGCTCCTGCTTTACCTTCCCATGAATTTGATTCAATTAATTCAAATAATATTTCATCACTTAAATCTTTAATTTCTACTGTTGAATATTCGGTCCAAAGATATCCATGCCAATCACCAAATTCAATTTCTGGTGTTTTTTCAAATTGAAATTCCAATGATTTATGAACTATTATTCCTGTAGAACTCCACACTTTATGCTTTCTTCCTGACAATCTCTTTAACATACTTACAGCTTCTAATTTATCACTTGGCTTTCCAAAAACTTGCTCAAATGAATCAGGATCTTCAACAAGTGTATCAGATACCAATGTAAGTGTATTTTCTAAATTTCCATCAATATTTAATTCTAATTTTTCTAACCTACCTAAAGAAATCTCTAAAAGTGCACTTTTCATTTTCATTTTTGCAATTGAAAATACTGTTTCTTTTAATGTGGTTTTTTTGGGCTCTATTTCATCTTCAATTAAAGGGGTGTTAACGAATTTTATCTTTGTTTTTTCTTCAAAAATCAATTCTTCTAGCAAAACAGCTCTTCTTTCTGATGCTGATGCTAGCCAAATTCCATTAATGCCCATGGATTATCCGTAAAGTAACTCATCAATAAGTAATCTCTATTTTTACTTTAATTTCTGAATAGTTACTTTCATGTGTAGGAATCTCGTGGTTTGTTCGGCGGGGAGAGTCTTGAACAGAATTCCAACAGAAATTAGTGGTCTTGATGAAATGATGCAAGGTGGTATTCCAGAAGGACATATTGTACTTGTTGCAGGTGCTAGTGGTTCAATGAAATCAAGTGTTTCATTTGGAATGTTATACAATGCAGTAATGCAAG
>MDSZ01253603.1_pt1 | contig 19987 bp, 19 predicted proteins | sample 811201 | NCBI WGS metagenome assembly MDSZ01 (sample SAMN05326647, study PRJNA326480) | marine metagenome | isolation source: seawater | place: Indian Ocean: North | collected 2010 | reverse complement strand
TAAGATATGCCTGGCAATGTCCTACTCTTCCATGTCTTAAGACAAAGTACCATTGGCGCTGAAAGGCTTAACTTCCGAGTTCGGAATGGTATCGGGTGTTACACTTTCGCAATAATTACCAGGCAAGGCTTCATACTAAAAATATTTAAAATTGTAAAGTTTAATTTAGGGTTTTAAATCTTAAGAAATGTTAATTTTATAAATATAGATAAATGAAAAATTAAATTAATTTTTTTTGTTTATTTTTTTGATTTTAAAGCACTAGTTACAAGTACATAACAGGAGCCCAATAAAAGACCTAATAAAATTGATATAACCAAAGATTTTGTAAAACTCTTGGAACTTTTGGACACCATTAGAAAGGTATTGTAATCAACCAATTTACTATTCATTTCTCTTAAAGCTATTATTTCATTTTTTACATAATCAAGATTTTTATATGTACGTCTTTGAATAAGACTAATTTCCTTATCAATAGCTTTATATCCTCTGAGGTAATACGCAATTTCATTGGTATTTCGATTAAATGAAATATTGGATTGAGGCAAGTTTCCACTATCTATTTGATTATCATATATTTCTAGTTCTTTTGCTATTGAACTTTGCTCTAATAAATAATCTATCTTTAATAAATCTTCATTAGCAAATTGGTTTTTTTTTATTTCTAGACGATCTTCTAGCTCTTTAAAAATTGAATTTTCTAAATTAATTAATGCAAGTTTAAGTGTTTGTTCCAAAATATCTTTAGCTTCATTATTGTCATACCATACAAAATTTAAAACATGATTTGAATTTTTCTTTATAGGATCAACTATTGTTAAATTTCTAGAGTAATTAAATAGTTTTTGTTTCTTATCGCTCTCAGAAAATTCGGAAATTTGTTTTTTAATTTTCTCATTATTCGATAAAATGGCTATCAGTTCTTCGTAATCCATTAATTCTCTCAAATATCTTTCTAGAATTACTTTATTAATTTTAACTTTAATTATCTCTGTTCCTTGTTTTTCCTCTAATTCTTCAGACTCAAAAAATTTAAACAAGGATTCGAGGCGTACAAACTCAGAATTTTTATTCGGCTTGATAACTATTGAATTTTTAAATGAATTAGGTGTTGCATAATAATGAAACAAACCTATAGAAATAGTTACAATTGTTATCAAAATAATTTTTAACTTATCATTTAGAATAGTTCTTGTTATTTCAATAAAATTTATTTCATTATAGCTATTTAGATTATTTTTTTTCATTCGTTAAATTGATTGATATTATTATTAAGCATTAATTACAAATAATTTTTACCTTTTTGAATAAATTGATTGAAGATAAAAACCTACAGGAAGGCTATAGACTATCATCAACCAATTGTTAAAAAAATTACCATTTGGAGAGAATGGCCAAACTGTTATTAATATTCCTGCCAATAGACAAACTTGGTAATCTGTTAAAGGTCTTTTTTGCTTTAAAATTATTGCTTTAAATTGCATTAAAGCCGTAAATAAAACATAACATAACGCACAAAATAAAAATAGAAATCCAATAATTCCAGTTTCTGCTAATAATTGAATATAGAAATTATGAGGATGGGTTGAACAAGGTTTAACTCCCTCAGCGTATTTTTCGTCTTTACACAATACCCTAAACATCTTTGGGCCGTGTCCAAATATAAATTTGTCTTTAAACATATTATAAGCAGTTCTATAATGGCTATCATGATTTGGGGAGAATATACTTGGTTTTTTTAAACTTTTGATAAAACCCATATCTTCTGCAGGACTTTTAAACATTCTATCATTTAAGTCTGGCGAACTTAAGCTTAAAAAAATAATGCAAATTATTGCAATTATAAAAGTTACCAATCTAAATATTTGATATTTTTTTATTAAAATAATTATAAATAGAGTTGATAAATTTAAAAAAAAAAATGAAGTTCTTTCCCCAGATATATAAATCAATATATCAACTAAAATAAATAATAATCCTATAAAATAAATTTCAAATTTAAATTTATGTTTTACTAAAAATAATGCAAATAAAAGTGGAAATAATCTTGATAGGTATGAGCCCATAATTAATTCATCTCCAAACAATGATGAAACACGAATGCCAATTATTTTAAAACCTAACAAATTTACTCTTGAAAAATATTGAAAATATCCATCAATTACTAAAATTAAAAAACAAAACATTAATGCGTAGTAAAAATAATTTAGCAGATTCTTATCTTTATCTATTAAATACCAGATAAAACAACTGAAAATCCCTATTCTAAAATAAAAAAAAGAACTGTAAATACTTAAAGATATATTCTTTGACGCCAGACTTATTAAAGTCGAGATGATACAAAATAACAAAAACATTATGAATGGTTTTTTCTTAAAATAGTAAAAATTTTTTTTTTTAAATAGAAAAAAAATAAAGAATAAAGCTGAAATACTAACAATTAAATCTGGAAAAAAGGGTCCCCAAATTAAGAAGGGAATAATAGATGCTATTATAATATTTATTAAAATTGGATTAAGAAACTTAAAATTGATCATCAATTATATTATATTTACCAATGATTAATTTAAATATAAATATATAATAATGAACACATGATAATAAATAATCCAAATGTAATTTTATTATCTCTTTATATAATTATAAGTTTTATTATCTTTATCTTTTTGGCAAAAATTTCATATAAATTAAACTTGGTTGATACACCTAATAAAAGAAAAACACACCTAAAACCAACAGCTTATACTGGGGGATTGGCACTATGTATTGCCTATATATTTGCTATTTATTTATTTAATTTTTCCAGCTCTAAATTAGACATTATTTTTTCAATAGGTTTTTTAATAGCAATTGTTGGTATAATTGATGATAAATATAATTTAAATGTAGGTGGCAAATTGAGTTTGCAAATTATTCCAATAATTTACTTGATAGTCTTAGAAAATTTTAACTTAAATCAAATTGGTGATTATGATTATTTCAAAGTTGAATTGGGTAGTTTTTCAATTCCTTTTACTGTCATGTGTGTAATTTTTTTAATCAACGCTTTTAATTATTTTGATGGACTGGATGGTACTCTAAGTTATGCATCAATTTCAACATTATGTATATTAATATTTTTGAACATTAGTAATAACAATATTTTATTTTTGATAATAACTATAATACCAATATTAATTTTCTTATTTTTTAACTTTTCCATATTGAAAGTTCCAAAATTATTTCTGGGGGATTCTGGAAGTTTACTATTAGGTTTTATAATTGCATTTACAATTATATACTTTGCAAAAGAAAATTTAGTTCATCCAATTCTGCTTGCTTTTTCAATTTCAATTTTCGTTTTTGAATTCATATCAGTTAACATAATTAGACTTCAAAATAAAAAAGCTATTTTTACTGCTGGGCAAGATCATTTACATTATATTTTGTTTAAAAAAAATAATTCATTATTTGTAACTAACGCTTTAATTTCAGTTATAAATGTTATTTTTTTTATTTTTGGTTATTTAAGCTTTACAATTTTAAATCCACTAATCTCGCTGATTTTATTTAATTTTTTTTTTATTATTTACTTTTTATTGAGAAAAAATTTAGTGAGAATATTTAATTAATTGTAAATGCTTTTTTTTTTACTCTAAATATTAAATATTTAATTTGATAACGTTAGGATAATGACAATATATCTTGAGCTAACTTTTTCATAATTTCTTTTCTAGAATAACGTAAGCAAAAATCTTTTCGATCAATAATTTTAGGTCCGTTTAGTAATTTCTCCAATCCTATTTTCATTGATTTAACATCACAGGGGTTGAAAACCTCTATTCCCTTTATTTGATCTTTTAAAAATTTAGCTGCATATCCTGATACACCTGCGAGTATTGGTTTACCTGTTGCTGCATATTCAAAAATTTTTGAAGGTAAAACTTTATCAAAAGCTTTGTAATTATTTAAATGAAGAAACAAAACGTCTGCTTCTCTATATTCATTTATTAATTCTTCCCTCAAGACAGGATCTAAAATTTCGATATTATTTTGTAATTTTAACAAATTATTACCGACTAATAAATTTTTTGCGCTTCCATCACCTATTAGCCTAAATTGTATACCTTTAAGCTTACTTGCTGCGTCTGGTATAATTTTATGTAATCCTTGACCATCTCCAATATTTCCAGCATATAAAATTAAAGGTTTTGATTTTACTTTTTTTACAACAAAATCATTTTTTAAAAATGCCATATCTACTCCATTCGAATAAGTTGATGGAGTTAAATTAGGCACAATTTTGCTGATGTGATCTAAAAAACTTTCAGATACTACATTCATTTTATCTGCAGATTTAAAAGTCCATTTTTCAATCATGTAGAAAAAAGGCATCAAGATTTTTAAAAAATTATTTTTTAAAATATCATTTATTGTGTCTGTAAAAAGATCTCGAATATCCAAATAAATTTTTGAATTTTTTTGTTTAGCGATATACACGCCAAGACATGCCGTCATCAACCGTGATGATGTAGCTATCACTATATCCCATTTTTTTTTTGATATTAATTTTCTTACTGCAAAACTAAATAAAAGAAATGCTTTTGCTTGATCAAACATACCATTATAGTGCTTAGGCAAATAAATTCGATTGATACAAAATTTACTCGTTTTTTCATTTTTTGGGGCAAGAACGTTTAAAGAACGATATCGATTAGGCATTGTTGTTATAACATCAATATTAAGATTGGAAGGACCTTCTTGAAATAAAGAATCAACTATCGACTTGGCTCTTAGTGAACCAGGTCCAATATCTGGTGGATAATAAAAGCTTAAGACTAAAACACGCATAAATTTTGTGGTAAAGGTATAATAACTAAATATTTTAATTTCTCCATGAAATTATAAAATATGATCCTTCATTATCTATTTCCAATTTCAAACGTTGTGACTTTATTTTTTTTCCAAATTCAGGAGAATAATAACACTGTTCTAATTTCGAGCTAACACATTTTACGTTTAAAGATATTAGAGGAAAGTTTTTAATTTTTATTTTCCAATTATTTTTTCCTCTTTCCTTAATTTTAATTGAAGGGTGTAAATGAAAATAAGCAAATGCATCTCTAAAAGATCCTTTTATGTAATCTTTTACAATTAGTGAGGAATTAGAAAATTTCCAGATACGTTTGTGAACTGGTTTACCTATCAGATGTTTGTATCCATCATGTGAGCAACTCACAATAGTTTCATTTTTAAACTTTTTTATTTTTAGATTGATTGGATTGGCCCGTCTGGCAACACGAAAACTTCCCCATACCTCTGAAGAATTTCTATTATTTACAACAACTGTATTATGAGCTTTTGTGCTTCGTTCATATTGGCGTGTAGGATTATTTTCATAATCTGATGTACCACTATTGACAAATAATCTTTGGCCAAATAATGAAAGCTCAAATGACAGTGTGTCGGCATGTGCATGACCAGGAAGATAGTCTGGACCTATTTGTGCAGTATCTAATAATACAACAGCATCTTTTGAAGTCATACGAATATAGCCAGTATCAGATAGGTTTATAATTTTTTTAAATTTAGAAAATTTAAAATTAATCTTTAAACGACTTGCATATAACCTTAAATCATTTAAGGTAGGTGCAATACCTAATGCAGAGTCGTTAAAAAATGAAATCTGACCATCAGGATGGTTTATTACCTCTAGCCATCTAAACATTTTTTTTGCTATTTTTATCCATCTATTTTCATGTTTTCTTAGAATATTCTTGTTTGAAGTCCTTGAAATATTAATTAAGTCTAATAAATCCTCTAAAACAATAGAATGGTACATGGGGCTACGTTCAAAATTACCTCCATCACTTAATATTTGTTCAGTTAATTCATTTTCAAGAATTTTTAGACCTTTTGATAACCAAATATTTGCCTCTTCACCTGAAAAAAATATACCAGCAAATACAAGTGCCTTTGCGTTTGAAAGTAGGTGATTACCTAAAATATGCCATTCTAATCTTTTATTAAGCCATCGTGCTTGTATCGCTAAATTATTTAACAATGTCTTCGTCAAAATATTTTTCGATAAACTCCACTTAATCCAATTAACGATTCTAAGAGAAGTTGGATATGAGTCCCAACCCACTCCTTCACCTACAGGATTTTCTTTAACCCATCGCATCAATAAATTGATATGCTTTTTTTTTCTTTTAAAAGAGTCTTTTGATGTCAAATCATCAAAATAATGTTGATTATATCTCCACAGCTTTGAGTAATTATTCTTATCATTTTTCCACCCAATTTTAGATAAAGATCCACATTTGTTAAAAAAACAAAAAACATAATTACCTCTTAAACTTTTTTTATGAGCTATTGGTAGACAAAAATTATTTCTTAAAGCCACTAAGCTAGGTGCAGGACCTTTATTTATTTGAGGTTTTGAAATGTTAAATAAAATCCTTCCATAAATTTGTTTTAGTTTTAAATATTTAAGTGTATGAAAATATAAAGAAATCAAATCTTTATTTCTTTAATAATTTTATATAAAATTTACTGAACTCGAACATTTCTTCTATAGATATGAGAGATGACTTTGATTTAATAATTGCATCAACACATGCTTCAACTAAAGCTATCTTGTCAACATTTTGTTTTAATAAATTCATCTTTTTAAGACCTAGTCAAATATAACCTGTTATTTTTTGAATGAAATTTATTTATTTTTATCATCGCGACAGTTTCTTATTGCTTCCAAAAAATTTTCGGTCATTATCTCAATCCCATATTCTTTTTTTACTTTTTTGTATCCATTTTTACCAAATTCTTCCAGTTTTTTTCTATTGTTTAAACATTTAAGAATTTGATTTTCTAAACTTTTTTGACTTCTATTAAAATACCAACCGTTATAATTATTTTTAAGAAGCGCTATCTCTGGACTATGAGCCTTTTTGGGAAATTTATTAACTAAAATTGGAACTTTGTAACTAAAACTATGAATTATCGATAAACCTAGATAATCTGGTGAAACTGTAAATAAAGTTTGATTCAAATAATTTGATATTTTTTTTTCATCATCTAGATAACCAATAAATTTGATTCTATTATTATTAAATTTTTTTTTTAACACATTATGCTCTTTACCATTTCCAATTATTGTTAAAACTATAGAATTATCAATTTTTTTGATTATTGAAGAAAAAGCATTACATAATAACATAACATTCTTTTCTTTAATTATTCTACCAATAAATGTGACTCTGTATCTTTTTTGCTTGAGGTTAATGAATTTAATATTATCTCTTATATCAATACTATTTTTGGCAATAAAAATATTTTTCTTGGGTATACCATATTTAATTAAAATTTTTTTAGCAGGAGTTTCGTATACAATGATGCTATTTGCCCTCTTCATAAGAAAAACTCTAACTGTCTTTGAAAGCGAGGACATTGTATCTGTTAATCCGTGTGTCCAAAGTATATTTTTCTTGTTAAAAAATATTCTTAATAATAAAAGCAAAATACTTGAAATTATTCGAAGATTAAATTCAAAAATAATTATTTTTTTTAAAAATAATTTTTTAAAAGGAAGAAACTGAAATATAGCTATATTTATAAAATTAAAATTTTTAATTAGATTAATCTTTAAATACTTATCCTTAGTAATTACTGAGCCGGGTTTTCTTAATCCACTCGCGCTAACACATAAATCAAATTTTAATTTTGAATTAAGCTCTTTAAAAAAATTTAATCTATATTTTGGGATAACTTGCTGAAGAATAGTAATATTATTGTTATTAGAATTTTTATTTTTCATTATAACAAAAATTATTAAACATAAAGACTTGAAATAAATGTATCACAATAACTTAAAGTCTTTGTAGTTTTTAATTATTAATTATTTTCAACATTATAGTCCTTGAACCAATTCCATGTTTTGTTGATAGCACTTTCAAAACTTATTTTTGGCTCATAACCTATCAATTTTTTTGCTAAACTAAAGTCAGCAAAATTTCTTTCCACTTCTCCTCTTCTTTTTTCAAGAAATCTAATAGGAACATTATTGATACCAGATGTATTGATAATTTCATGCGCAAGTCTATTAATAGAGACCTCAAGACCACTTGATAAATGTAGAGTATTATAACCTTTAAGTTTAGATTTTAATGTAAGCAAAATACCATTACATAAATCATTTACATATAAAAAATCACGAGTTGCATTCCCATCTCCATATATTTTTATATCTTTTTTATTTAATATTGCTTTCATAAAAGTAGTGACGGCACCTTTTTTGTGCCAACTAAAAGGACCTATAACATTGGCAAATCTTAATGATGTGATGTTCATTTTGTAAACTTTAGAAAATGAAGAACAATAAGATTCTCCACAGAGTTTACCTGATCCATAGGGAGATATTGGTGAAGGAAGAGATAATTCATTTACAGGTGGTTCTGTATCTCCTATCAAGGCTCCTCCAGTGGATGAAAATATTAAATTTGAAACAGATGACAATCTAGATTCATTCAACACATTGAATGTGCCTTTTACATTTATATCAAAATTCTCTTCTGGTGATAATATAGATTCTGTAACAGAGCCCAATGCCGCTAAATGAATGACGGTTGAACAATTGGAAATAGCTGCTGAAACATCTTTTTTGTTTCTAATATCACCATTTATAATATTTGCTTTGGAATTTTCTAAATTTTTATATGAACCACTTGAAAGATTATCAAGCACATTTACTTGGTAGCCATTTTGTTCTAACATCGGTATTAAATTTCCACCAATAAAACCTAGACCACCAGTTACTAAAACTTTATTTCTTGACATTAATTTTTATTAATTTTTTTCTTGTTCTTTAGTCCAAAAAGAAGTTGGAATAATCTTTTCCCTTATACAATTTGAGGAATATTTTTTTGCTATCTCTTTGATTTCGATTAGTAAAGCTTCATCTAATTTAATTGGTTTTAAACCTAAATCAATAAAACACTGATTTTCAACATGTAATTCGTTTTCAACACTTTCTTTCCTTGGATTTGATATATATTCTATTGAAATACCAGTTATTTTTGAAATTATTTTAGCTAAATCATTAACAGTATGTGTTTCTGTCATTTGATTAAAAATTTTCACTCCTTCATTTTTTTTTGGCGGATTATTTAGAGCTAATTCTACACATTTAATGCTATCCTTAATATGTATAAATGCCCTTGTTTGTCCTCCAGTGCCATAAACAGTTAGTGGGTGTCCAATAGCTGCTTGCATCAAAAATCTATTAAGAACTGTTCCGTAGTCACCATCATAGTCAAATCTATTAATTAGTCTTAAATCCATCTCGGTTTCATTTGTCTGAGTACCCCATACAATTCCTTGATGTAAATCAGTAATTCTTATTTGGTCATTTTTATTATAAAAGGAAAACATTAGAGCATCTTGAGTCTTTGTGAGATGGTAAATGCTACCTGGATTTGCTGGATATAAAATTTCTTTTATTTGATCTTCACCACTGTCATTGGGGACTTTGACTTTTAAATAACCTTCCGGTATTTTCATACCAGCTGTACCATAACCATATACACCCATTGTACCAAGATGTACTACGTGAATATCTAATCCAGATTCTACAATAGCTGCCAACATATTATTTGTGCTATTTAAATTATTATTTACTGTATATCTTTTCCCATAAGAGCCTTTCATAGAATATGGAGCAGCTCTTTGTTCTGCAAAATGAATAATAGCTTGAGGATTAACCTCATTTATCAAGTTAAGAAGTTTTTTATAATTTTTAGAAACGTCAAAATTTTCAAATCTTATATTGTTTCCACTAATTTGTTTCCAGGCAGATAACCTTTCACCAATGAAAGTTATCGGTGTTAAGGAATTAACCTCTAATTCTAGATCTATCTTTCTTCTTGATAAGTTATCTACAATTATAACTTGATGACCTTTGTTAGATAAATAGAGAGAGGTTGGCCATCCACAAAATCCATCTCCACCTAAAACTATAATTTTCATTTAATTTTCAATAAATTTTTGATAATGGGATTTATGCAATTTAGCACATCTTTCAACATTTAAAAATTTATTTGCAATTAATTTTGCTTTTAGACCATATTTTTTTCTCAATTTGTAATTTTTTATTAACTTTAAAACGTTATTTGCAATATTGTCATAATCTCCTACGCCTGACACTAGTCCGGCCTTCATTTTACCAACATAAAAATTAGTAGATCCAACATCTGTTGTTGCTACTGGTAATCCAGATGCTAAAGCTTCCCATACTGCGGTGGGACTGCCCTCCCATGCTGATGAATTTATAAAAATGTCAATTCTAGATAAAAATAATGGTACATTAGATACAAAACCATAAAATTTGATTTTTTTTCCAATTTTTAATTTTTTTATTTCGTTTTGGACTTTTTTAAAATATTTCTTTTGTGAATTACGTATAGCGCCTCCAACATGAAATTGTACATTTGGATGCTTTTTATGAATTTTATAAGCTGCTTTAACAAATGTGATTAGATCTTTTTGTGGTGACAAATTAGTTGTCGTTCCAATTAAAATCCTATTTTTTTTCAAATTATAATTTCTTTTTTGTTTAAAGTTACTTCCAACTATGGGGGCATGAATTTCTGTAAAAAGAGTATCTCGCGATATATTTGGAATAAAATAATTTTTTGCTTTTTGGCTAGCAACTATAAATGACATAGGTTTTATTTTTTTCAAAATATCAAAAACTAGTTTTACTATAATTATCTCGCGTTGATTGTTTAGATGCCAAACAATTTTTTTTTTACTTAAATATGCTGCTAAACAAGATTTAAATTGGTAAGATCCATTAATATGTACAATATCAGGATTTTCATTCTTCAACAGCTTGCACAAATCAAATACTTCTTTAAAAAACCTAAAGATGTAAAGAAATAAATATTTTTTTTGAAATGTTAATCTTGTTAAATTTAATTTTCTAAATTTAACATTATTTTTTCTTGCATATTTAGAAAAATAATTTGAGTCGAGATATGGCATTACTATTTTTGTCTTTACATTCATCTTATTAAGTTCTTTTGCAACATTTACTATTCTTCTTGCTGGTCCACCGAATCTTCCCTCTTCAGTGATATTCACAACATAAATTTTTTTTTTGATATTTTTTTTCATTTATCAATATTTAAATAAATATGATTTTTGGTTTTTTACACTAAGGTAAACATTAGCACAATATATGTAGAAAGATGACTTTGACTTTTATTCTTAAAAACGAATAAAGTTTAGTCATATTTAAAATGTTACCTTTTACTTTGAGAGAACTTTGATAATTAAATAACCAATTACAAAATTATCAGATTAATTGATTATAATTTTTTAAAAAGAAATGTAAGAAAAAAACGAGAATTTATAGATATATTTTTATTTTTGATTTATAAATTAAAAAATCTTATCTTGAATTTGTTTTACAGCAAACTCCATATTGTCAAGCTTCTTAAAATAGTTTTTTGAATTATTTTTAATCCTATTATAATTAGTTTGATCATTGATAAGGAGATTTATTTTTTCGATAAATTCATTTTCTTTTTCTAAATCACATAAATATCCATTGAAATCATTATCTATCAATTCTTCTGTAGCAAATATCCTTGATGCAACGATTGGAATAGAAACACTTATTGCCTCATACAAAACATTTGGTGATCCTTCATATTTTGAGGTAAATAAAAAAATATCAAGTCCAAAATATATTGAAAAAATTTCATCATAATTTATGTTTTCTAAAATTATTAAACGATCTTCAAGTTTATTTTTTTTAATAAAATTTTTAACTTTTTCATTGATGCTATCTCTGCCAATTAATAAGAAGATTATATTTTCATTCTGCTTAATAATTTTTAGTGCTAATGAAAGAAATAAATCAATATTTTTCTCCTCTTTAACATTGGCTACATTGCCAATATATTTTTTATTTTTCTTGAATATCTCATGTTTATCAATTTTAGGTTTTAAAATCATATTAGGCAAAAAATAAACTTTTTTTTTTGTTAATATTTTTCTTTGAAGTTCTCTCTCAATAAATTTTGAATTAGTTTCAATATAATCACTCATCAAATAAATAAAATATATAAAAGGAGTATGATAATATTTTGCCCAAGGCATTCTACTTCTTCTAGTGCTAATAAATTTAAAAGCAAAAAAAGGTTTTAATAATGAGACTAATAATGAAGGTATGAAATCAACTGCATAAATACTCTTGTAATTACCTTTTTTTAAAATATTAAATAATAAATTAAAATATCGAAATATTTTTATTGATGAAATTCTATCACAATTCAATGAAATATAATTTTCTAAATTATTACAATTTTTTATTTTTTTTGTAAGATCACTATTTGAGCTATTTAAGACCAACCAATCAAAATTAATATTATTAGACAATCGTATAATTTTTAATGCATTTATCTCACTACCACCCAAATTATCTGAATATGTAAAAATTAAGATTTTTTTCAATTTAATATTTTATAATTGTGATATTTTATATTTACGGCCATAGCAATCAACATGATGTAAATTGGCATTACAATAAAGTTTTTTTCTAAAAAATGATTAAACATAAATGCAAAGAATAAAAATAAAATCATTAATTTAATACCATTTAGATAGCTTTGATGTACTGAAAACTTTAGTTTTTTTATACTCTTAGAAATATTTATATAAGTTAACATCCAAAAACTTATAAATAAGATCCCTCCAAATATTCCTAATTCAATAAAAATTGATAATATAGTGTTTTGAGTATTGTTAATTCCTAATGCAACATAGCCTTCGTTTCTTAATTTTTCTTTGTTCATGTGGGTAAAATGAAAACCTCTACCTAAAAAATGATCATTTGTAATTAATTCAATGCTTTCAAGAGCCAATTGATCCCTTTTACTTAGTCCTTTTTTATTCATAACTTTTTCTGTTAATAAATTTAATTCACTAGATTTATTAAGAGAATAAGTAAAAATTGATATTGAAAGAAAAATAAGAATAACAAAATAATAAAGTTTATTTAAATTCATAGATTTTAAAAAAGAACCTAAATATAATATCAAAAGAACAAAACTAAATATTATTCCTCCACGAGATAATGATAAATATGAAAATAATAATGTCATTAATATAGGTATGAAAGCTTTAATATATTGTTTTTCATTTTTAAAATACCCAACAAAAAAAGATGAAATTATTAAGAAGAACCAACTCCTACCATTAGGACCTCCGATGTAAATTTTTATTTTTCCTTCGTCTATTAATCTATTTTCAATAGTGTAAAAACCACCTACGTCTAAATTAAGTCGTTCGTTATGTAATTGACCTAAAGCATGAATATTTATTGAATAAACAATATAATAAATAAATATACCTATATAAATAATTAATAATAAACTTATAAAATATTTAAAATTGAAACTTTCTAAATTTACATTGAAAATTATAAAATAAATTAAAAAATTAAATAAAGTAAATATAAAAATATGGGTTACGAAAGAAATATCTTGAAATGTTTCTAAATTATTAAACTCAATAAGTGTATAAAATGAACAAACTAAAATAAAACTAAAGTATATAATTCCTGAATAATCGAGAAATAATTTTTTTCCATTTAAATAACCAAGAATTAAAAAGAATAATATTGAAATTAAAATAATTTCCTTAAGTCGGATTTGATAATTTTCGAATCCTAGAAATGCCCATGGCATAAGAAATATAATGAGAATGGTATATGGAATTAAATGCTCTTTTTTCAAAATTAAAAATTTAAGTTAAATATAATATAAATTGTTTAATCTATTTTGATTAATTATCATGCTTTGATAATTTTATAAAATTCATTACCCCAATCAAATAAAAACTTTTTTCTTAATTTTGATACAGCTATTAAAGTTTTATTATAAATGTCAGTATCCAACATATTTATTATCTTATTTGACAACGCTCTGTGATTTCCAGCCTCAAAAAGAAATTCTTTGTTAAGAATTAAAGGAATTCCTCCAACTTCACTTCCTAATACGGGAACATGATAATAAAGAGCTTCTAACACGACATTAGGAAAAGCTTCCATATATGAAGGTACGATGATTAAATCAAAATTATGCATTAATTCAAATGCATTTTCTTTGTGACCCAAAAAACTTACATTTTTCAATAATAATTTATCTACATGAGATTTAAATAATTCTTTATCTGGGCCCTCTCCAATGATTGTTAAAAAACAATTCTCTTTTTTATTAATTACTAAATTAAAAGCGTCAAGTATTACTTTCACTCCTTTATTTAAAAATAAATTACCAACAAAACCTATATTAAATCCTTTTTTTAAAACTAATTTTCTTTTATTTCCAATCCACATTGGATTACAATTATTATTAATAATAAAAATTTTATCGCTTTTAATGCTATACATTTTTTTATATTCGTTGGCATTTATTTCTGACTGAAAAATAATTTTTTCAGATTTGTTGACTATATAATTTTCTAATAAGCTATAGAATTTATATTGAATTTTCTTAAAAAATAATTTTATAAAATTAAAATTATATAATGACGTGTCAATATTTCCGTTTTTGAATATATTTACCCTAACGGAATATATAAGTTCATATTTAAAAAAAAGTTTCAAAAATGCAAAAATAAATGAGTTAGACCCATTAAAAAGAACACATTTATCTACAGTTTTAATTTTAGAAAAATTTTTAAATAAAACTAATGTAATCATAAACCATCCATAAATAAAATTAGGTCTAAAATTAATTTTCTTGTATCCTAAATGAAAGAAATTTTTTCCAGATGATCTATTGTATCCTTTTGGTGAAATGAAAAATATTTTTATATCACTAAATTTTAACAAATTATTTGTTAATTCAACATATCTACCTAAGGCTCCATAGCCTTCATTTTTATTATAAGACATCAAGATATTCATGCTATCTTTTATCAATCTTTATTGCTTTTAGTATTACCTTATAGTTTGACCATATATACCAAATCGTTAAATATAAACTCAAAAAAATAATAATTACATTCAAAATATTTAAGATTAGACCAATTACTATGTATAAAACAAGATTGTGAGAATGTGGGCTAGTTTGTAATTTTATTTGATAAAATATCCCTTCTTTTTTTTTTTCTTTAAACTTGGATCCAAGTATTTTTTTTTCGTTGTTATCATCACTCAAGGATTTAAATTTATCTTTTAATCTTATGTCAGATGGAATTAAACCTCTGAAAAAAAAAATAACTAATACATACATTGTTAAATAAACATAGAATTCACTCTCTCTAGAAAGATTAAATGCTATTGAAAGAAAAATTAATAGTAATCCCAGTCTATCTATTTGGGGATCTAGCCATGTGCCAAGTAAAGAAAATTCATTTTTTGTTGAAGCCAATGAACCATCAAGTGCATCGAACATAGAAAACATTATTAGTAAAATAGCTGAAATTAATTTTAGAAAATAAAAATCACTCAAAATAAATATTGACGCTAAAATAACCAATAATATTCTTGAAAGTGTAATCTGATTAGGTGTAATTGGAGTATTTTTTAATCTTTCTGATAAATAATAACCCATCGTTCTATATATTTGTTTAACATATTGTCTGTGTATTTTTTTTTTTATGTTATCCATATTACTTGGAGATTTGCTTTTTTAATATTTTAAACAAATATTTAATATCATTAATTTCAATTATAAATAATTTATATAAGTTAATACCATCAAATTTTCTTTTGAAAAAAAATAAAGATGTTAGAAATATTATAAATTGACCCATTGCAATAGACACAACAAATCCAAAAGCACCATAAAATAGAAATAGCGGGTAGTATGCTAACAGATTAAAAATAAATCCAATTGCTCTAGAATAAAACTTTTTAATAGGATCGCCTGTATGAGTTATTGTAGTCAACAATATATTCCCAAAGGGTAAAAAAATTGTGACTAATGCTAATGGTATGCTAAATTTAACTATACCAATGAAATCATTACCGTAGATAATTTTTATAATACTCTCCAAGAAACTAAGATATAAAGTTATGAAAATAATACTAAAAAAAAATAATATACTTGTTATTTTTGGTATATCAGATCTTATTTGGTAAATTTCACTTCTGCTTACTTTAGGCATCAAAACTGTAATCACTGAATCCGAAAATCCAACAATTAAGCGGAGTAGTTTTTTTGCTAAAGATATCAATCCAACTTCATTTAAAGTTAAAATTGTTGAGGCAATTAACATTAAAAAAGTTTCATTTGATTTTTGGAGTGCTGTACCCAAATAATTTTTAAATGCAAATCTAGTAATTCTAATAAAATCATTTTTACTAACTAGTAAACTACTTAAATTTATTTTACTCATTTTAAATAAATAAATAAAAAAACATGAAGTTATAAAAAGCTGTGTAATTACAGGAATACAAACAATTCCTTTTAGACCTAACTCTAAATAAATAACAAAAATAATCAAAATTAATCTTAAACAAGGTGCGGTAAGATCTAATAAAAAAGAAAACAATTTTATTTTATACATGCCTCTCACAATTGCTCGAAGATATTTTTGAGTTATCATTAAAGGTACAAATAAAATTGAAATAATAAATAAATCTGTATTCAATTTATCTTCGTAAAAATATTGATTTATGTGGGGTAATAAAAATAAAAAAATTGCCAAATAAATAAAACCTAAGGCTAATCCTAAAATCGTGAATGTACCTAAATATTTACTGATATTAAATTCTAATTTATTGACATGATAAACAATAGAAGGTCCAAAACCAAATGATCCTAGCGATGCGATTAAAATTGGTAAAATATATAATACTGTGTAAGCACCATAGTTTTCACTTCCTAAATATCTTACAATTAAAATATTATTTAAAAATTCTATCGCTAAACCTATATATGTAGTTTTTAAAACGTAAAAAGATTTTTGTATAAAATCCAATTATCTTTTCCTTAAGTCGTAAGATGGTGCTTTAATAATTTCTTTAAGCCTTTGTAAACTACTTAAACTAGCCTTATGTAAGTATTTAATGCTTTTAATCATAATATTTTTTTCATCTCGAGAAAATAAATTTTTATCAAATGATTTGATAAGTAGATTCAAAGCATGATCAAAATATTTATAGATACATAAAACAAAAATCATTTTTCGGATATATGTCTTATTGTGAGATTTTAATACACCTATCTTGTTTTTAAATAACAATAAATCATAAACCATTGGCCTAGACTTATAGCCAGATTTTGGTCTTGCATTTAATAGCTTTTTTGAAAAGACATTTTGATTATTGATTTCCACAATTGGAGCGTCAGCTATTACAGATAAATCATAAATTTCTAAATCATTATCATACATTCTCTTTAACGTTGTTGCTATATTTGATCCCTCCTCATAAAGTTTTGAACCATATGCTTCTGTATGAATACCACAAATTGGATCCCAGTTTTTTATACTATCAAAAATATAGTGTTCGGCTCCCTGAATATCTATTTTTAAAAAATCAAAATTATCAATTCCATAATCGCTCAATATATCCTCTAAAAGATTAACCTCAATTTCTGATGTTTTTTCCACTTTATAAAAATTTCGAGAGTAGTAATACGTTCCCTCAAGTACTTCTTCATTAGGTCTTAGCACTGAGCTATAAGAGGGGTTTCTGGTAGAGTTAAATTTTACAACTCCATTATGACTCCAAACACCTTTTGGAATAACTAATTCGTTGTTATGTGAATTCTCCTGAAGTTTTTTTGCTTCAGTTTCATCAGGTTCAAGCATTACTATTTGAACCAAGCTTTTTACTTGATCCCACTCTGGACTTAAACCTGCTCTTGAACCTATATCTACAAAGACAAATGGATTATTGTCTAAAATATTTTTATAATATTCCATCATTTATATTTACTTTTTATAATTATTAAACATATCAACTCTAATATTATGTTAGTCACCCTCAAATTAAGTTTTATACCAATTATTTATAATCATTTTTGATATTTAAATAACCACAATTCTAGATCCAGAATAAATAATATCTTGATTATTGTGACTTTTTAATATTTTTGCAAAGTACGGCCCGTTAAAAATTACTGCTATTATTCCTTTAATCTGATTAGCAGATAAAGACATACTTAGCACTCTGTTCCTCAAACAAGAATTCCTATATCATTCTCTCTAATATCATCAACTCTTGATACTTTAAAAGATGCTTTAGGATAATTCATTCTATCTGTTTTGAAAGTTCTGAAAAGTTTAATTTTTATTTCTTTAAATGTAAAATAATCATTCTTTTCTTTTATTAATCCAAATCCAACAAGGTCATTTCCTACTGCAATTTTCATTTATTAGCATTTTCTTGTAATAAAATTTTATTAATCTCACCATTATCAGATGAATCTTTCAACTCTTTTATTTTTGAGGATATATCTTTTGATTTAACTATAACACTACAAACTACATATGCATCAGCACCTAAAGTTTTCACTTCTCTAATGGTATTTTCATTCATTCCACCATCAATTACTATTTCAATTTCATTTGAAAATTTTCTTAACTTTATAATCTTAGAAGATGTATCTGGTAAAAATTTTTGACCAGAGAAGCCAGGTTTAACTGCCATTATGATAACTCTATCAATTAATGATACATACTCAAAAATTTTCTCTATCTCAGTTTCTGGACTTACAACCAGTCCAACTTTAATATTTTTATTTTTGATACATTTAATTAAATTTAAAGTGTTACCAACTTCATAATGAAAAGAAATAGAGTCAATATTCTTTAAATCTTTAATATATTTAATTGGCTCATTGGCCATAATATGAACATGCTTTGGAATTTTACATTGAAATTTGTTAATGCTATCAACATTAAATGCTTTATTGGGAACAAAATTGCCATCCATTATATCAAGATGAACAGAATCAACTTGATCCAATATATTAGAGAGCATTTGATCTAATTTTAATCTCTCTAAACAAAGTGGAGAAAATTCAAGCATATTAGGATTATAATTAATTCTATTTTTTGTAAAACTTTTATTTTAATTGATAAATAATGTAAATCTTATTTATTTTATACAAGATTTTTCTAAAATATTGCTAAATATTAATTTATAAACTTTGTCTTGCTATATACAGATCATTAATAGTATTTACTTCTAAAAGTAAACCACTCTCTTTATCAATACCATAGTAATTTATTTCAAGAACTGCCTGTCTTAAAATTCCAAAGTAATTTTTGTTTTTATCGTTTTTCCCTAAATAAAATTCTATTTTTTTTAACACGTAATCTGTGCTTTCGGCAGAAAATTTTGCTAATCCATATGCTTTGTAAACAGCCTCCTCAAATTTCATATTATCCATTTTTAAAATCTTATAATCAGAATTAATTTTAACTTGTTCCATATTATTTGTTAAATTGATTTTTTTACTAAGAGCAATTACGTTACTATGTTTTGATTTTATTAATTCTGATAAAATTTCTCTTGAAAATATTATATCACAATTTAAATGAATGTAAGTTTCATCTTTCACATATTCTTTTGCTTGATAAAATGAATATGCACTATTAGTAAATTTATAATCTTCATTAGTAAAAAATGAAAATTCTATATCTTTATGAGCTTGAAGAAGATAATTTTTTAAGATGTCTGCTTTATATCCTAATACTACACCAATTTTATTTATTTTATTGCATTTCAAAGCTTCTACCTGAAATGAAATTATAGCTTTAGATTTAATCTCAATCATGGCTTTAGGAATATTTTGAGTTTTATTCTTTAATCTACTGCCTAAACCTGCAGCTAAAATTAACGCTTTCATTTATGCTGTTATAGTAAAAAAATTTTTTTTTTTAATCTTAAATCTTCAACTGATCGGATATATTTAGCTTTTTTTATAAAGTTTTGTTTACTACTTAATAATATATCTGATTCTTTTTGTAATAAATAAATTTT